>Ga0206123_10000188_pt1 | contig 59398 bp, 63 predicted proteins | sample Helgoland_Spring_2_FD_160086 | JGI IMG/M metagenome (GOLD analysis project Ga0206123, IMG submission 160086) | Pelagic subsurface seawater microbial communities from Kabeltonne, Helgoland, North Sea - Helgoland_Spring_Bloom_20160316_1 | ecosystem: Environmental > Aquatic > Marine > Epipelagic ...
CTGCCGACACGGGGATTTTCAATCCCCTGCTCTACCGACTGAGCTATCCGGGCGTTGGGCGCGTATTAAACCGACTCGACCCGGCCCCGTCAAGCGCGCTTGGCTATTGGTTGGCGTCTTTTGTGGGGGGAACGTAACCCTCTGCTTTTTCTACGCTTTCGTTGTTCAAAAAGCGATCACGTTGCTCGTCCAGAAACGCCTTGGCTTTGGGGTCCATGACGTTGAGGTGTTTCTCGTTGATCAGCAGGGTCTGGTGCTGCAGCCATTCCTGCCAGGCCTGCCGGGACACGTTGTCGTAAATGTCCTGGCCCTTGGGGCCGGGGAAGGGCGGTTTTTCCAGGCCTTCCAGGTCCTGCTGGTATTTGCGGCAGAAGACGGTGTGGGTCATGGCGGTGTGCACCTCCGATGCGAATCAGAGCAAGCCGGCCTGGCGTGGGCCGTGCAGTTGCTGCAGTAGTTTTTTGACCGGCGCCGCCAGGCCCAGCTCGCCGGGGTCGGCGGGGTTGATCCAGCGGCCCTGGGCATCCTGCACACCGGTGCCGGTGGTGTCCACCCGGATCAGGCATGGTTCGATGTCCAGGTGGAAGTGGCTGAAGGTGTGCCGGAACGGGGTCAGGGTTTCCTGGTGGCGGGCGTCCAGGCCGCGGTCGGCGAGGGCGGCGCTTTGCGTGCTGTCCGCATTTTCCGCTTGCGCGTCGAGCTGAGGGAAGCACCACAGACCACCCCAGATGCCGCTGGGCGGACGGGGTTCCAGCCAGACGCGGCCGTCCGCGTGTTGCAGGATCAGCATGCGGGCCTGGCGTACTGGTTTTTCCTTGGCGGGTTTGCGGCCAGGGTAGTCCTCCGGGTTGCCGTCGGCCTGTGCCTGGCACCAGCCGGAGACCGGGCAGCTCGGGCAGTCGGGCCGTCGCCGGGTGCAGAGGGTGGCACCCAGATCCATCACCGCTTGGGTGTAGTCCGCCAGCCGGCGGTCCGGGGTGTAGTGTTCGGCCAGTTCCCAGAGCCGGTTTTCCACTGGTTTCTTGCCGGGCCAGCCGGGCACGGCGTGCAGGCGGCTGAGCAAGCGTTTGACGTTGCCGTCGAGAATCGGTGCGCGCACGCCGCGGCTCTGCGCCAGGATGGCGCCGGCGGTGGAGCGGCCGATGCCGGGCAGGGTGGCCACGTCTTCCACGGTGTCGGGAAAGTCGCCGCCGTGCTCGTCCACCAGTTGCCGGGCGGCCTTGTGCAGGTTGCGGGCGCGGGCGTAGTAGCCCAGGCCGGTCCACAGGTGCAGCACCTGGTCCGCGTCGGCGGCGGCCAGGGCGTGCACGTCGGGGAAGCTGTCCATGAAGCGCTGGAAGTAGCCGATCACGGTGCTGACCTGGGTCTGTTGCAGCATGATTTCCGACACCCACACCCGGTAGGGCGTGCGCGGATGCTGCCAGGGCAGATCCTGGCGGCCGTGCTGGTCGTACCAGGTCAGCACGGCCTCATCGAAAGCGGGCCTTTCCAGGGGTTCAGCGCTCAACGGTTAAAGAACCCCTTGAGCTTGTCGCCCATCTCTTCCTCGATTTTCTCTTTCGCTTTTTGCTTGGCGGCGTTTTTCATCACCTCTTCGGTGGTGTCGCCTTCCGCGTCGATGCCCAGTTTTTCCTTGAGCTTGCTCTTGGCGGCGTTGGTGGCGGCCTGCTGGGCGATTTTGGAGAAGCCTTCCTTGTCCGGGCCACACCATTTCGCCGGGCTGCCGGCCAGGCTGCCCTGGCAGCGTAACGGCCAGGTCACGTCTTCCAGGTATTTGCTGCCACCCAGTTCCGGGGACTGCATGCCGATCTTGAGATCGAATTCCTGGGTCAGCAGGTTCATCCAGCCGTTGCCGGAAAGCGTGCCTTTTTCCAGCTTGGCTTCCAGGCTGTCCAGGTTGGCGACTTGTTTGTTGAGGCTGGCCTTGGTGGTCAGATCGATAATCTTGGTGTCCTCGGACAGCGCTGAAGGCAGCTTGCCGGATTCCTGATTGGGGATCAGCGCGCTGAGCCCCTGGAAGCGGCCGAGCATATCGTTCACGCCACCCACCAGGGTGCCGTACAGGTTCAGGCCGCGTACCGTGCCGTCGGCGAGATTCATGCTGGCGTTGCCCTTGGCGGAACGCACCAAGGCTTTCTCGCTGTTGCCGGACGCGTTGAAGTCCAGGTCCATGGAGAAAATACCTTTGGCCAGGTCTTCGTCCAGGGCCATGGTGACCACCGGCTGAAGCTGCATGCTGGTGACTTTCTGGTTGAAGCTGATGCGCGGTGTGTTGCCGGACACGTCCAGGCGACCGCTGGCGTTGAAGCCGCCCTGCAGGGTGTCGCCGGACGCTTTGGCGAGGCGCAGTACGCCGTCTTTGGCGCTCACGCTCACCACGATGTTGCTGGCCTTGATGGTGTCGTAATTCAGTTCGCCGATTTTGAGGCTGCCGTCGAGCAGCAGTGGACGCAGGCTATCCACGGGAATCAGTTCGGCCTCGGAAAGCTGGCTGGTGCCGGCTTCCTTGCCGCCGGTGCCGCCGCCGGCGGCGCTGGGATCGGCGCTTTCCGTTTCCTCGCTTTCCGGCGGCAAATAGCCGTCCAGGGTGATCTTGTCCAGGTTCAGGTCGAACACGATCTTGCCGGTTTCCAGGCTTTCCAGGCCGGCTTTGCCGCTCAGGGTGCTGCTGTCCAGGGTGATCTTGAGCGGGTTGACCATGACGCTGTTGGCGGGGCCGTCCAGGGTGGCGCTCATCGCTACTTTGCTGAGCGCACTGCTGTCCCTGGTCTCGATTGGGGCTTCACCGATGGCTTCCAGCGCTTTGTTGGCGTCGAACGGCTCGGTGTTGATCTGGCCGGCTACTTTCATCTCGCCGGTCAGGCCGGTGACGGTGGCGTTGCCGGTGGTGCGGGTGCCGGCGGCTTCCAGCAGCAGGTCGGTGACGGCTGCACGGTCTTCGTCCAGGTTCACGTCCAGCTTCTGCTCCAGGTGCACGGTGACCGGGTTGGTGGTGGCGCCGGCGATGTCCGCGTCCAGGGTCATCGGGTCGAGCACGAAGTGGTTGTTGTCCAGGTCAGCGGCCAGGGTGGTCTCCAGGTTCAGATCCACGCGCATATCGCTCTGGTCCTGGTAGCGCAGCGAGAGCTGCATCGGGAACGGCTCTTCCAGGCTCACGTCCTGGGCGTTGAAGTTGAAGTGCTCAACGCGGATGTCGGTGCCGTCGGTGGTGTTGCGGTAGCGGATCTTGCCGTCGGTGATGGCGACGCTGGGAATGGTCAGCGGTATATCCATGCCGCCGGATTCCGTGCTTTCCTCTTGTTCGGCGGGGTCGGACGCTTCGCCGCTGTCTTCCTGGGGGCCGATGTTTTCCCAGTTGGCGCCGTCGGCGGTCTCCACCAGATTGACCTCCAGGCCGTCCAGGGTGACGCCGTCCATTTCCACCTGGCCGAACAGCAGCGGCCACACCGCCACGCTGACACTGGCGCTATTGATACCGGCGAACAGTTCTTCTTCGCCGGCGATGCGCGCTTCAGTGCGGCCCAGGCTGACGCCCAGAGAGGGCCAGAATTGCCAGGCCAGATCACCGGGTATCTCCAGGTCCAGGTTGGCCTGGGCCTGGGCCTGCTCACGGATCTGGGGCTTGAAATCGTTGGGGTCGATCACCTGAGTGATGACGAACACGGTGGCCGCCAACAAGACCACCAGAGCGGCGATGACGATGAGGATAATTTTAATCGCGCGTGCCATAGAACAGCTCTCCTTGCGCCCCGAGCCGGGGGCCGGGATTATAGCAATGGAATGTACCCAACCGGACGTGAAGACCGTGGCGGGGATCGACGGTTAAGACGCATCATAAAGCATGATAATAAGTATCGCTCTTTGGGGAGCCGGTTTTGTTAAAGTTCCGTAATATCCTGGTCTGTTTGGGGTTACTTTGGTGCGCTGCGGCGGGCGCCGGGCCGGTGGTGACGCCACAGTCGGACCAGGACCAGGTGGCAGTAGCCCGTTTCATGGATGTGCTGGTGGACCCGGAAGGCCATTGGGGGTTCGGTCAGGTGCGGCATCGATTTTCCGGGCGTTTCGCCCCCAATGCCGCCGCCGAGCCCAATTTCGGTTTCACCAGCAGTGTCATCTGGCTGCGCTTCACCCTCGACAGCCGGGCGGTCCGGGGCCAGAGCTGGTACCTGGTGGAGCGCTACCCGATTCTCGACAATATCAGCCTGTTCGCGCCCACTGAAGAGGGCGGTTACCGCCGGGTAGATATGGGCGATACGCTGCCGTTTGATCAACGGCTGATGAACCACCGCGCCTTCATTTTCCCCCTCGACACCGAGCTGAGTGGCATCAACACCTACTATGTGCGGGTCAGCGGCAAGGGAGCGATTAACCTTTCCCCCATGCTCTACAGCGCCGCCGGCCTGGTGGAATACACCTACCGGGATATTCTGCTCTATGGGGTGTTCTACGGCTGTTTGTTGATCATGGTGGTCTACAACGCGCTGCTGGCGCTGTCCCTGAAAGAGCCGGTGTATCTGTATTTCGTGCTGTTCCTGGTGGGCATCACGGTTTTCAATCTGAACGTCAATGGCTTCGGATTGCAGTTCGTGTGGCCGGAGGTGCCCAAGCTCAATGAGTACTACTGGCTGGGGATCTATATCTGCACCCCGGCTCTGGCCATGTACTCCCGGCATTTCCTCGGGTTGAGGCAGCGCTTTCCGCGCTATGACCGGGTGCTGCGCCATTATTTGGCGGCTACCGCCGTATTGCTCGTGGTGCAGCTTTTGATCGTGCCGCCCTGGTCCTACTACCTTTCCACCTTGCTGGTGCTGATCACCGTGCTGTTATTCAGTTGGCTGGGCTGGATGGTGTGGTCGCGGGGGTATCGGGCCGCGCGCCTGTACGTGGCCGCCTGGTTTGTGTTCCTGCTGCTGATTTTCGTGTTCGTGCTGGGCAACCTGGACTGGATGCCCTACGCCTCGGTGGTCAGCATGCTGCCGCATCTGGGGGCGTTGTGGGTGGTGGTGATGCTGTCGCTGGCGCTGGGGGACCGTATCCGCTTTCTGGAGCGCGAGCGCAATCAGTTGTTCCTGGAGGCGCGTGAGAACCTGGAGCGTCACGTGGAAGAAATCGAGCAGATGAACCGGGACAAATCCACCTTCCTGCAGTACGTGAGCCATGAGCTGAATACCCCGATCAACTGGATCGGCGCCGCCAACTCCCTGGGCGAGGACGGCGGCGAGAGCAGCGCCGAACACCGCGACATCTGGGCGCTGGTGCGCAAGGGGCAGCAGCGACTGATGGGCATGGTCAGCACCTCGCTGCGCTACTTTGATCTCGCCGATCGCAGCACGCCGCCGTTGGTGGCGCGTTGCCAGCCGTTATGGATGTTGGACGCGCTGCTTGGGGTTCGTGCGCGGCCACTGGAGAACCTGTCGCTCAAGGTGGTCAATCGTATCTCGCCCAATCTCTATGTGCGGGCCAACGAGACCGAACTGCAGGAAGTGCTGGCGATGGCGTTGGATAACGCCATCCGTTTCAGTCCCCAGGGCGGAGAGATAACCGTCACCAGCGAGGTGCTGGCGGGCGAGGCGGAGATTCGTATCCGCGACCGTGGTCGCGGCGCCGGGCCGGACCAGTTGGAAAGCCTGTTCGAGCCGTTCTTCGTGATGGGGTCGCGTCACCATGAGGGAGGCTACGGCCTGTCCCTGGCGATGGCCCGGGTGATGGTCGAGCAGGCCGGCGGCGCTATCTGGGCGGAAAGCGCCGGCGCCGGGCGCGGCTTTACCCTGGTCCTTCGACTGCCGCTCGCCTGACTTGTGGGCCTTATTTGGGAAGCGGGCCTTGTGGAAGCGGGCCTTGTGGGAGCGGGCCCTGCCCGCGAAAGGCGGCGCCAGCCGCCGGCAGGATCCCAGAGACCCCCCGGATTGCGCTTCCAATAACCGTTTCTGGAATCCTGCCGGGCGGTTACACCGCCCTTTCGCGGGCAGGGCCCGCTCCCACAAGGGGGCTCCCGCAATGGGTTTTGGGCGCTAGCGCCGGCATTTTTCCGGCAGTGTTAGTGCGCCGCCATGGTGCTTCTCGAGCAAGCGCAGGAAGTCCCGGCCCACGCCGCGCCCCCGGGTGGCCGGGTGGACCACCATCCACGCCAGGGCGTCGCCGTTCAGCAGCGCCACCGCCACCGGCGCGCCGTTGAAATGGGCCGCCGCCACCGGGCGCCCGGCGTCCAGGGCCTGGCCCAGTTCGGCGGCGTAGTCCGGGTCGTCGCGCAGCACTTTGCTGAATCGCTGCGCCAGCTCCGCGTCGGGGGAATGAAATTCAAGGCTGATCGGCATAGTGTCTCCGTTAACCGGTAAATGGCCGCCGCGCTGGTGGGGGGGCGCTGAGGGCCGTATAATACGGGGTTCCGTTTTCTGGAGGTAGCAATGAGCGAACGCCGCGCCACCGTGGAGCGAAACACCCTGGAGACTCAGATTCGCGCCAGCGTGAATCTCGACGGCACCGGAGTGAGCAAGCTGGATACCGGCCTGCCGTTCCTGGAACACATGCTTGATCAGGTGGCCCGCCACGGTCTGATCGATCTGGAGATCGAGGCCAAGGGCGACTTGCACATTGATGCCCACCACACGGTGGAAGACATCGGCATCACCGTGGGACAGGCTCTGGCCCGCGCCTGGGGCGACAAAAAAGGGGTGCGCCGCTATGGCCATGCCTACGTGCCCCTGGACGAGGCCTTGTCGCGGGTGGTGATCGATTTGTCCGGTCGCCCGGGTCTGGAAATGCGCGTGGATTTCACCCGCGGCATGATCGGCGGCTTTGATGTGGACCTGTTCTACGAGTTTTTCCAGGGCCTGGTGAACCACGCCATGATCACCGTGCACATTGATAATCTGCGCGGTAAGAATGCCCACCACCAGGCGGAGACCGTGTTCAAGGCGTTCGGCCGCACCCTGCGTATGGCGGTGGAACCGGACCCGCGCATGGACGGCGTGACCCCGAGCACCAAGGGTACGCTCACCGAAAACCCGTAACTGATTCGAGGCGCCCCATGAGCGAAACCGTGGCCGTAGTCGACTACGGCATGGGCAATCTCCATTCCGCCGGCAAGGCTCTCGAAAAGATGGCCGCCGACGGGCAGCGCATCCTGATCACCGGCGATCCGGAGCAGGTGCGTGCCGCGGACCGGGTGGTATTCCCGGGTGTGGGCGCGATCCGCGACTGCATCAAGGTGATCACCGAAACCGGCCTGGACCGGGCCATTCTCGACGCTATCGACGCCTACAAGCCGGTGCTCGGCATTTGCGTGGGCATGCAGGCGATGATGGATTTCAGCGAGGAGAACGAAGGCATTGATTGCCTCGGCGTGTTCTCCGGCCAGGTACAGTTTTTCGGTGAGCCCATGGGCGAAACCGGGCGCCGCCTGAAAGTGCCGCACATGGGCTGGAACCAGGTGCAGCAGAGCGGCGATCACCCGCTGTGGGCGGGTATTGACGACAACAGCCGGTTCTATTTCGTGCACAGCTACTGCGCCACTGGTGTGCCCGACGCGCAGATGGCGGGACGTTGTGAATACGGCCTGGCATTCGCCGCCGCGGTGGCTAAACGCAATGTGTTCGCGGTCCAGTTTCACCCGGAGAAAAGCGCCGACGCCGGCCTTAAGCTGCTGGAAAATTTTCTGCGCTGGCAGCCTTGAGCGTCGCCTCCTTCTACTTTCACTTTTCAGCCTGCAAGCAAGCGAGAACGTCATGGAACTGATTCCCGCCATCGATTTGAAAGACGGCCATTGCGTGCGCCTCAAGCAGGGCCGCATGGACGACGATACGGTATTTTCCGAGGACCCGGTGGCGGTGGCCGACCACTGGGTGAAGCAGGGCGCCCGCCGTTTGCATCTGGTGGATTTGAACGGCGCCTTCGCCGGCGAGCCGGTCAACGGTGAGATCGTCAATGCCATCGCCCGTGCCCATCCGGGCCTGCCGATCCAGATCGGCGGCGGTATTCGCAGCGCCGAGACCATCCAGGCTTACCTGGACGCCGGTGTGCAGTGGGTGATCATCGGCACCAAGGCGGTCAAGGAGCCCCAGTTCGTCAAGGACATGTGCAAGCAATTCCCCGGCCACGTGATTGTCGGCCTGGACGCCAAGGACGGCAAAGTGGCCACCGACGGCTGGGCCCAGGTCACCGACATCGACGTGGTGGATCTGGCGCGCCAGTTCGAGCACGACGGTGTGTCCGCCATCGTCTACACCGACATCAGCCGTGACGGCATGCTCCAGGGTGTCAATGTGGAAGCCACCGAGCGGCTGGCCGAGGCGATCAGCATTCCGGTGATCGCCTCCGGCGGGATCACCGACATGGACGACGTGCACCGCCTGTGCGGGGCACGCACCGTGGGTATCACCGGTGCCATCACCGGTCGGGCGATTTACGAAGGCACTCTGGATTTTGCCCAGGGCCAGGCCCTGGCCGACGAGCTGGAATCCAGAGGGCCGGCCATGTCCGGCACCACCGACAGCGGCGTACGGAAGTAATAGTGATATGACACTAGCCAAGCGCATTATTCCGTGTCTGGACGTGGACGATGGCCGGGTGGTCAAGGGCGTGCAGTTCGTGGAGATTCGTGACGCCGGTGATCCGGTGGAAGTGGCGCGCCGCTATAACGAGGCCGGCGCCGACGAAATCACCTTCCTGGACATCACCGCCAGCCATGAAGGCCGCGACACCACCCTGGAAATGGTCGAGCGCATGGCCAGCCAGGTGTTTATTCCACTTACCGTGGGCGGCGGTGTGCGCAGCATCCAGGATATTCGCAACTTGCTCAATGCCGGTGCCGACAAGGTCGGCATCAACTCCGCGGCGGTAAAAAACCCGGAGTTCGTGCGCGAGGCGGCGCAACGCTTTGGTTCCCAGTGCATTGTGGTGGCCATCGACGCCAAGAAAGTCAGCGGCGAAAGCGAAGCCAATCGCTGGGAAATTTTTACCCACGGCGGTCGCAACCCCACCGGTATCGATGCGGTGGAATGGGCACGGCGGATGACCGATTACGGCGCCGGCGAGATCCTGCTGACCAGCATGGACCGTGACGGCACCAAGAACGGCTTCGATATTGCCCTGACCCGGGCGATTTCCGACGCGGTGCCGGTGCCGGTGATCGCCTCCGGCGGCGTTGGCAACCTGCAGCACCTGGTGGACGGCGTGATCCAGGGCGGTGCTGATGCGGTGCTGGCGGCGTCGATCTTCCACTTCGGTGAATACAGCATCGCCGAGGCCAAGCAATACCTGCACAGTGCCGGCATAGAGATGCGCCTGTGATGTTCCGGGGGATTTAACGTGCGGGTGTGGATTGATGCCGACGCTTGCCCCGCGGTGATCCGCGAGGTGCTGTTCCGAGCCGCCGATCGGCGGGGCATCGAGACCACTCTGGTGGCCAACCATTTCATAGCTAAGCCGCGCTCGCCGTACATCCGGGCGGTGCAGGTGGAAGCCGGGTTCGACCGGGCCGACGATTACATCGCCGAGCAAGTGTTGGCCGGCGACCTGGTGATCACCGGTGACATTCCGCTCGCCGCCAGGGTGGTGGAGAGCGGTGGTACGGCGCTCAATCCGCGTGGCACCCTATACGACACCGAGAGCATCCGTGAACATCTGGGCCGTCGGGATTTCATGGAGGAACTGCGCTCCTCGGGTGTGCAGACCGGCGGCCCTTCGTCGTTGAGCAAAAGCGACGTTCAGACTTTCGCCAACGCGCTGGATCGCTTTATCGCCCGCGCTCGCTGACGCGGGCGCGCTTGCACGCAACATGCTTGCACGCGCCGGGCGAAGCCCGGCCGGCCCTCTCGCGTGTCAGCGTGCAAGCGTTTTTCAAGGAAAGACTTCATGCTGAAAATCTCCAACAACGTGACCATCCCCGAGGCGGAGATCGAATGGCAGGCGATTCGCGCTCAGGGCGCGGGCGGTCAGAACGTCAACAAGGTGGCGTCCGCCGTGCATATGCGCTTCGACATTGCGGCCTCCTCGCTTCCCGATTTTTATAAAGAGCGCCTGTTGGCGTTGTCCGATCATCGCATTACCGGCGACGGCGTGGTGGTGATTAAGGCACAGCGTTTCCGCTCCCAGGAGAAGAACCTCGATGACGCTCTGAAACGCCTGGCTGTTCTGATTCAAAGCGCCACCGTGGAACGCAAAAAGCGTAAGCCCACCAAGCCCTCCAAGTCGGCCCGTAACAAACGCATGGATAAGAAGACCCGGCACGGCAAGACCAAATCGTTGCGTGGCAAGGTGCGACCGTGATTTCCCGACTGCCGGTGCTGTCCGGCCTGTTGGCCCTGTTTCTGAGTGCACTGGCCGGCGCTGATACCCGCGCTCTGGATAACGACTGGTTTTTCACCGACGGTGAGCCGGCTTACCGGTTGCAGTGGCCGCTTGAGCAATCGGATAACGGCTGGCGGGTGGTCATCGACAAGCCGGACGGCTCCCTTTACTTCAAGGGGCTGGTGGCTGATCCGCAAGCGGACAGCCTGCTCGACGACGGCAACCGGCGCGGCCCCTTTGCCTACTACTACGACAATGGCCAGCCGCGACTGGAAGGCCGCTACAACGACCAGGGGCTGATTGACGGCCGGGCCACCGTTTATTGGAACAACGGCCAGGCCAAGGAAATCCGTGACTACCAGCCCGATGGCTACTACGTGCCCAAGGAATTCCACAAGAATGGCCGCCTGGCTCTGGAGACCCTGCCGGACAAGGGTGAGCGCACCGCCCGGCAGCAGCGTTACCGCGAGGACGGCTCGCTGTTGATGCGCGAACACACCGAGCCCGGGGAAGACGGCGGTCTCAAGAACGTGCAGCTCACCTATGACCAACAGGGTGAGCTGACCCGGCGCCGGGTCACCGATGACAAGACACAGATCAGCGAAAACCTGGAAGACGGCCGGATGGTGGAGCGGCTCACCTTCGACCGCGCCGACACCTGGTCGGTCCGCGAGCGTTTTAACGAGGACGGCGATCTGGTCCAGCGGGCGCGCCATCTGTTGCCGGAATACGAACAGGACGGCGAGCAGATTTTCGTCACCGACGATGGCGTGCGTCGGGTGTCCCATTACCGCAATGGCAAGCAGCAGGGCGCGTTCAGCAGCCGGCGCGGCGACACCTGGCTGGCGCGGGGCTTCTACCGGGACGATCAGCCGGTGGGGCGCTGGTTCGAGGTGGACCAGGACACCGGCGCGGTCATCGTCACCCGCTACGACGACAGTGGCGAATATCTGGGCAGCTACCGCATCGGCGCCGGGCTGGTGGCCCACGATGACGGCGGCAAGCCGGTAGCGCCAGCGGCGCTGCGTGAAGTGGATCGCAGCCTGCCGGCGGTGGGTACCACCTGGCTCTATCAATTCAACGACGCGGCGCCGGTGGCGCTGACCCTGACCGGGGTGGACGGCGGCCAGGCCCGCTATGACGTGGGTGACGGCGATGCCATCCTGGAAGAAGACCTGGACCGCTATCAGCCGGTGGGTGCCGAGGGCGGCCCGATGCTGCGTTTCCCGCTGCATCCCGGCGACATCTGGCGCTACCGCACCGAGAGCACGGTGAAGGTGCCGGCGTCGGACGGCGGCACCTGGCAATACCGTTACCGCACCGAGGTGACCAGCAAAGTGACCGCGGTGGAGAACGTCCGCGTCGCTGCCGGCACCTTCAAAGCGCTGCGTATCAGTCGCGAAATCGCCTGGCGCAAGGACCAGGCCAGTGGTGAAGGCGGTCACTTCGACGCGATCGATAACGGCGGCGACGGCGCGGTGGAGGGCTTTACCCGGGAGTTGCTGTGGTACGCGCCGGCCGCCGGCCGGGTGGTGCTCAAGGCGCACATGGAATCCGGCTATCCCAATCTTCTGGGCCGGGACGCGGCGCAATTGCTGGATAATGCCGCCACCTGGTTCACCGAGCTGGTGGCGCTGGCCGCCCCTGGCGACACCCCGAGCCCGGCGGAGGCGCGCCGGGCCCGTGAGCCCGGGGCCGGCTGGATCGGTTTCGCGATGCAGCGCAACGATACCTGGGAATACTTGATGCAGGGTCACACGCCGTGATCAGGCGCTGCGTACAAGAGTCGCCGCCCCCGGCCGCTTAGGCTAAGCTGCTTTCGATAATAAAAAGGAGCGCAGCATGGATCAGGCCACTCTTATTGAAATCGGATTACCCGCCGCCCTGTTTTTAATCATGGTGGGGATGGGGCTTACTCTGACACCCAAGGATTTCCGTGAGGTGCTGGTGGCGCCGCGTGCCACCGTCTACGGTCTGGTCGCGCAGATCATCCTCTTGCCGCTGGTGGGCGTGGGGCTGGCCATAGGTCTGGATCTGTCCCCGGCCCTGGCGGTGGGGTTGATCATTATCGCCGCCTGTCCGGGTGGCACCACTTCCAATCTGTTCGCTTTCCTCGGCCGTGGTGACGTGGCCTTGTCCATCGTACTGACCGTGGCCGCCAGCCTGATCACGGTGGTGACGCTGCCGATGTTCACAAGTTGGGGGCTGGGGCATTTTCGCGACAACAGTGATTTGGTGCTGGAGCTGCCGGTGCTGCGCACCATTCTCACCTTGGTGGTGATTATTCTGGTGCCGGTGAGCATCGGCATGACGATCCGCCATTTCCGTGAGGGCTGGGCGGTGAAGGGCGAAAAGCTGGTGAGCGTGTTCGGGCTGCTGGTGCTGGTGGCGGTGATTGTCATGCTGCTGGTGGATCTGGGCGCGGAAGCGCTGGTGTTGCTGCGCCAGGGCGGCGCCGCCGTGATCCTGCTCAACGTGATCGGTCTGGGTCTGGGGCTGTTCGGCGGCCGTTTGATCGGCTTAAGCCGGCCGCAAGCGTTCACCGTGGCGATCGAGCTGGGGATTAAGAACGGCACTCTGGGATTGATGGTGACGCTGACCCTGCTGCAATCGGAGGCCATGTCCGTACCGGCCGCCGTTTACGGCGTGATGATGTTCCTGTTCGGCTTCCTGATGATCGGCTACAGCCGTATCACCGGTATCGGCCGGCCCGGCCAGGCCGGCTAGCGCCGGCCTGACGAGGCCCGCTCTCAGGGCGTTGAGGAGGTGGCGTCCTCGACGCCTTCCCGGGGCCGGTGTTCCAACTGCCGGCGCTCCGCCAGATTGATGCCCTTGAGAATGGAGAGTGCCTGTGACAGCGGATAGTCACGGCTGGCCAGAGGTTCTTCCTCGCCTTTTTCACGGGCTTCTTGCTGCGCCTGATTGAGCAGGTGATGGGGCAGGTCCGCTTCTCGGGGGCGCTGGTCCTTGAGTAATTCCACGCTGGATACCGGTACCGGGATGTCCGGCTCAATGCCTTCCGCCTGAATCGAGCGACCGTCGGGAGTGTAGTAGCGCGCGGTGGTCAGTTTGAGGGCGTTGTCGCCGCTGATCGGCAGCACCGTCTGCACCGAGCCCTTGCCGAAGGTACGGTTGCCTACCACCACGGCGCGGCCTTGATCCTGCAGCGCGCCGGCGACGATTTCCGACGCCGAGGCGGAGCCACCGTTGACCAGCACCACCAGCGGCAGCCCTTCGATTTCGTCGCCGGGGCTGGCGTTGTAGTCATTGCGGCTTTCGCTTTCGCGTCCCTGGGTGTAGACGATCAGGCCGTCGTCGAGGAACAGGTCGCTGATTTCCACCGCGCCGCCGAGCACGCCGCCGGGGTTGTTGCGCAGGTCGAGAACCAACCCGTTGAGCTTGCCTTCTTCCTTGAGCGCGGCGAGGGCCTGTTTGGCTTCCGCGCCGGTGTTGCTCTGAAATTGGGAGACGCGCAGGTAGCCGTAGCCGGGCTCCAGGGTTTCGCCTTTAACGCTTTCCACGGTGATGCGGTCGCGTTTGAGTGTTACCGGGCGGGGTTTTTCGTCACCGTTGCTGAGCACCGACAAGGTGACTTCCGAACCCGCTTCGCCGCGCATTAACTCCACCGCTTCGGCCAGGCTCAGACCCTTCACAAAAGTGTCGTTGATTTTCAGGATCAAATCGCCGGCCTGGATGTCGGCGCGGCTGGCGGGGGAATCATCGATCGGGGAAACCACTTTGACGAAGCCGTCCTCCATGGTGACTTCCAGGCCCAGGCCGCCGAACTCGCCACTGGTGACCGATTGCAGGTCCTCGAACTGGTCCGGCGTCAGGTAGGCGGAGTGCGGGTCCAGCTCCATCAGCATGCCGCGGATCGCGGCCTGGATCAGTTCCTTCTCGTCCACGTCCTGAACATAGGCGCCGCGCACCCGCTCCAGCACTTCCGCGAAGGCACGCAATTCGGTGACCGGCACGCCGTCCTCGCGGGCCTGTTGATCCACGTCCGGGTCGGCGGCCAGAGCCGGCGCGGTGGTGGCGGACAGGGAAAGCAGCAGGGCAGCGGCGAGGGAGGTGCGGCGGAGCAAGGGGTGAGACGTTTTCAGCATGTAATTCCCCAGACCAAGGGAGGGCCTGTTCACACTACTTGCATCACGCCCGCTGGATGCAAGTAGTGTGAACAGGCCCTAGTTTCGGGCAATGGGCGGCAGTGTAACACGGCGGTCGCACCAGCGTGTCGGGTTCACTACCTTGCCCCGGTTGCGTATTTCGAAGTACAGCGCGCTGCGGTTATTGCCGCCGGATTGCCCGGCCAGCGCCAGCGTGTCGCCCACCGCCACCCATTCACCCACATCGCGCAGCAGGCTTTGATTGTAGCCGTAGAGCGTCAGGTAACCGTCGCCGTGGTCGACGATGGTGAGCAGGCCATAACCGCGCATCCAGTCGGCGAACACCACCCGCCCGGGGTGGATGGCGCGCACCGGCGTGCCTTCTTCGGCGGCCAGCACCACGCCTTCCCAGCGCAGGGCGCCCTCGCGGCTGGAATTGAAACTGGAGAGCACTTCACCGGGCACCGGCCAGGGCAGCTCTCCGGCCAGCTTCGCGAACGGCGTGCCGCGCCCGGCGGGTGCCATTTCCGGCATGCTGCGCTCCATCTCGGCGAGCAGTTTCTCCAGGCGCTGCTGGTCGGCGCGCAGCCGGTCGATGTCGCCGCCGCGTTGATCCAGGGAGCGCTCCAGCCTGGCCAGCGTGTTCTCCCGCTCCCGGGCCGCCGCTTTGAGCTGGTCCTGGCTGCGTGCCAGGGCGGTGCGGCGGTCGAGCAGGTCGGCACGGGCGTCCGCCACTTGCTGGGCCACGCGGCGCAGCTCCACCAGCTCGTCCTCGAGATTGGCGAGGCGATCGGTGCGGGCGCGTTGGAAATATTCCTGGTAGCGCAGCAACCGTGCGATCTGGTCCGGCTCCTGCTGATTAAGCATCAGCTTGAGCCGCTCCTCGCGGCCACTCTGATAGCTGGCGCGCACGGCCTTGACCAGCCAGCGGAGCTGAACCTTTTTTTCCTCGGCCAGTTTCGCCTGTTCCGCTTCCAGACGTTGAAGGCGGGCTTCGGCCTCGCGGGTGTCGCCTTCCAGGCGGCGCCGTTCGCGGGTCAGCTCGCCGACGCGGGTTTCCGCTTCGCGCAGATCACTCTGCACCGAGTCGCGCTCCTCGATTTCGTCCTGCTGGGCTTCGGAGAGGGCCTCAATGCGGTCCTGGAGCGCTTCCAACTGCTCCTCGGACGGCTTTTCCGGCTCTTCGGCCAGGGCGGTGGCGCCGGCCAGCAGCAACAGGGGCGGAATCAGTAGCGACAATCGACAATAAGCTTTCACGGGTTCCTTCATGGTGCCTTATCTTAACCGAGCGCTGGTGTGTATACTTGTCGCCGTTTTTCCGTCGGCAGGAATGCAGTCATGGATCGTATCATCGAGTTTGTCAGCAGCCACTATATCCTGGTGTTTGCCTTCTTGGCGCTATGGGGCGCTTTTTTCGTGATCGAGTCGCGTCGCGGCGGCAAGGCGATCACGCCGCAATTCGCCACCAATCTGGTCAATCAGAAAGATGCCGTGATCGTCGACGTGCGCGCCGCCGACGAGTTCCGCGAGGGGCATATCCCGGGCAGTGTGAACATTCCGCAAAGCCAGGTCACGGACCGAATGAATGAACTGGAGAAATATAAAGACAAACCGCTGATCCTCACCTGCAAGATGGGCAATCAGGCCGCCCATCTGGGGCGTCAGTTGCGCGGCAAGGGTTTTGCCGACGTTTACCGTATCCAGGGTGGGGTCACCGCGTGGCGCAATGATAACCTGCCGGTGGTGAAGGCGTGATGTCCGAAGTCACGTTATACAGCACCGGCTGGTGCCCGTTTTGCGTTCGTGCCAAGCGATTGCTGGACGGCAAGAGCGCCCGTGTCCATGAGATCGACGTGGACCAGGAGCCCGGCGGCCGCCGGGAAATGATGGAGCGCAGCGGGCGCCGCACGGTGCCGCAGATTTGGATCGGGGACCGTCATGTGGGCGGTTGCGATGAACTTTTCGCATTGGAGCGGGCGGGCGAACTGGATGGCCTGCTTGCCGGATAACAGAGCCGGATAACGGAGAGAACCATGGCCGACGAACAGAAAAAGACCTTCCAGTTGCAGCGCGTTTACCTCAAGGACGCGTCGTTCGAGTGCCCGGGGGCGCCGGACATCTTCCTTCAGGAATGGAAGCCGAAGATGAACGTGCAACTGAACAACGGCGCGCGCCGTATTGGCGAAGGCACCGAGTACGAAGTGGAAGTGACGGTCACCGTGACCGCTAAATCCGAAGATGAGCAGAAGACGTTCTATCTGGCGGAAGTGAAGCAGGCCGGCATCTTTACCCTGGCCAACATCGAAGGTGAAGAGCGGGATCAGTTACTGGGTGCCTATTGCCCCAATGTGCTGTTCCCCTATGCGCGGGAAGTGGTCTCGGATCTGGTCGCCAAGGGCTCGTTCCCGCAGATGATTCTGCAGCCGCTTAACTTCGAAGCGCTTTATCAGCAGCAGCGTGATAAGCAGGGTGACAGCGAGAGCGCCCCGACCACGGTGCAATGATAGCCGCCTAACGCTTAGATCGCCCCCGGATAACCGAGCTGCCGCCAGGCTTCGTAGAGGGTGATCGCCACGGCGTTACTGAGATTCAGGCTTCGGCTGTTGGCGCCCATCGGCAGCCGCAGCCGCTGGCCCGGGCTCAGCCCTTCCAAGATATTGTTCGGCAGCCCCCGGGTTTCGGGTCCGAACAGCAGCACATCTTCATCCTGGAATTGCACCTGACTGGGTGCTGGCCCGCCTTTAGTGGTGAGTGCGAACTGCCGTGCCAACGGAAAAGACCGGCAAAAGCTGGGGTAGTCCGGGTGCACGGTGACATTGGCGTACTCGCTGTAATCCAGGCCTGCCCGACGCAGGCGTCTTTCATCCAGTTCGAAGCCGAGCGGCTCGATCAGGTGCAGGGCAGCGCCGGTGTTGGCGGCGAGGCGCATGATGTTACCGGTATTGGGCGGTATTTCCGGCTCGAACAGAGCAATATGCAGCATTACTGAAACTCATGTGATTGAAGGCCTGGGATGTCGCAATCCCCGATAAGCCGAAAACAGGTAAGGGTAGCGCATAGGCGCTGCACCGTGGTATTTCATCCCCCTCGATGATTACGGAGCCGTCCTATGAAGCGTGTCTATGAAGCCCGTGACGGGCTGGAGGCGCACATGCTGGCCGGGTTGCTGGAGCAGGCCGGCATTCTTGCCCAGGTGCGCGGTGACTTGCTGCAGGGAGCGGTGGGTGAGTTGCCGGCGTCCGGGCTGGCCAGCATCTGGGTGGCCGAGGACGACGAGTCCCGCTCCCTGGAACTGATCGCCGACTACGAGGCCAGCCAGCCGCCGCCGTCCGGACCGACGCTGCGTGAACGCATCCGCGAGCCCGGTCGCACCGAAACCGACAGCTCCCGTGCGTTCCGTAAGGGTCTGCTGATCGGAATGCTCCTCGGCGCGGCGCTGATGGCCTGGCTGCTTTAAACGGCTCAACTTTCTGGCGGCGGATGCCGCCGGACCCGGCGCGCGAATAGGGCGGGAGTTTGTGCGAGCGGGCCTTGCCCGCGAAAGGCCGGCAAAGCCGGCCGGCAAAGGTTGCCCCGCAGGATTTCAGAGAGCCATTAAAGCGGAATATCAACGAAGCCTCTGGTATCCCGCCGGGAGCTTCGCTCCCTTTCGCGGGCGAGGCCCGCTCCTACACAAGGCCCGCCCAATAAAAAGGCCCCTTCCGGGGCCTTTTTATTGCACCGCTGTTAGCGGCTGGCGCGCTTGCGCTCGGTTTCGGTGAGCAGCTTTTTGCGCAGACGAATGTAGTGGGGGGTGATTTCCGCCAGTTCATCGTCTTCGATAAAGTCCAGCGCCTGTTCCAGGCTGAAGCGGACCGGCGGCGTGAGAATCACGTTCTCGTCGGTGCCGGAGGCGCGCATGTTGGTGAGCTGCTTGCCCTTGGTGGGGTTCACTACCAGGTCGTTGCCACGGCTGTGGATGCCGATCAACTGGCCTTCGTAGACTTCCACGTTGGGCTCGATCAGCATGCGGCCGCGTTCCTGCAGGTTGAACAGGGCAAACGCCAGCACCTTGCCCTTGACCATGGAGACCAGCACGCCGTTGTTGCGCTGGGCCATGTCGCCGGCTTTGAATTCGCCATAGTGGCTGAAGGTGCTGTTGAGGATGCCGGTGCCGGAAGTGAGCGTCAGGAACAGGCTGCGGAAACCGATCAGGCCACGGCTGGGCACTACGAAGGTCAGGCGCACGCGGCCCTTGCCGTCCGGCTCCATGTTGGTCATTTCGCCGCGGCGCAGACCCAGTTGCTCCATGATGGCGCCCTGGTGCTGCTCTTCCACGTCGGCCATGACGTTTTCGTAGGGCTCCTGCTTCTTGCCGTCCACTTCGCGGACGATCACCTGCGGGCGACCCACCGCCAGCTCGAAGCCTTCGCGGCGCATGTTCTCGATCAGCACCGACAGATGCAGTTCGCCGCGACCGGAGACGCGGAACTGGTCGGCGCTGCCGGTTTCTTCCACGCGCAGGGCCACGTTGTGTTTGAGCTCCGCGTCCAGGCGCTCACGGATCTGACGGCTGGTGACGAACTTGCCGTCCTGGCCGGCGAACGGCGAGGTGTTGACGTGGAACACCATGCTTACGGTGGGCTCGTCCACGGTCAGCGGCGGAAGGGCTTCCACCTTGTTGGGATCGCACAGGGTGTCGGAGATGTCCAGCGGGTCCATGCCGGTGACACAAACGATATCGCCGGCGCCGGCCTCGGGCACGTCCACCCGGTCCAGGCCGTGGTAGCCCATGATCTGCAGAATGCGGCCGTTACGGGCCTTGCCTTCCCGGTCGATGATCTTGACCGTGGAGTTGGCTTTGATCTTGCCGCGCTTGATGCGGCCGATGCCGATTACGCCCAGGTAGCTGTTGTAGTCCAGGGAGGAAATCTGCATCTGGAACAGGCCGTCCTGCTCCACTTCCGGTGCCGGCACCGATTTGATCACGGTGTCGAACAGGAAGGTCATGTCGTCGCCGAGCTGGTCCGCTTCCGGGCCGGCCACGCCGTTGAGGGCGGAGGCATAGATCACCGGGAAGTCGAGCTGCTCGTCGGTGGCGCCGAGGGTGTCGAACAGGTCGAACACCTGGTCGATCACCCAGTCCGGACGGGCGCCGGGGCGGTCCACCTTGTTGACCACCACGATCGGTTTGAGGCCGGCGGCGAACGCTTTCTGGGTCACGAAGCGGGTTTGCGGCATCGGGCCGTCCACCGCGTCGACCAGCAGCAGCACTGAGTCCACCATCGACATTACCCGTTCCACTTCGCCGCCGAAGTCGGCGTGGCCGGGGGTGTCGACGATGTTGATCTGGTAGTCGCCGTACTTGAGGGCGGTGTTCTTGGAGAGGATGGTGATGCCCCGTTCCTTCTCCAGGTCGTTGGAATCCATCACCCGTTCCACGTCGCCGGCGCGGTCTCCAAGGGTGCCGGATTGTTGCAACAGCTTGTCCACCAGGGTGGTTTTGCCATGGTCAACGTGGGCGATAATGGCGATATTGCGCAGGCGTTCAATCACAGAAATGGCTCCGTAGGGAAAAAAATCGCTCTCCGTCCGTTGGCGGACCAGCGTGAAAATGGGTCCGCGACCGGCCGGAAGGGCCCGTGAAACGGAGTGGGAGGCGGATTAGGCGGCGCATTGTACAGCCCTTGTACCCACCGAAGCCACACGAAGGTGTGTCGTGGCATAATGTGACCCGGAGCAAAGTTTTACTTTTGTTGCCCCGATCGGCCTCTGGCTGCCCTAGAATGTCGCAACCAAACCGGGGCTGGCCGGTCTCAGCACCGTGCGCCGGAAGGTCGCCCGGGGCCGACAGGCCGTCGTGACGCCAGAGCTGAGCCCCGTCCCGTGGCGGACTGCCCGTGAAGAAAGTATTGGAATAAGGCTGACAAATGCGTTCTGTGAAATTGCACGCCCGGCTGCTGGCCGCTTTTTTGTTGTTACTGGGGGGCGGCAGCATTGCTTACCAGATACTGGTTCAGAAAGTACCGCTGACCGAGAGTGAAAGTGATCCGGTTTGGGTGGTGGACGCTCAGATCAGCTTCGAGGCGCGGAACAACACCCCGATCAAGGCGCGCATGCACGTGCCACCGCTGGAAAGCGGCTTCACGGCATTGAACGAGAGCTTCATTTCCAATAACTACGGCGTCAACATGAACCGGGAGAACGGCAATCGACTGGTCACCTGGTCGGCGCGCCGGGCGGAGGGGAAACAAAACCTCTACTACCGGCTGATGCTCACTTCGCGGTTCGCGGAACCGGCGGCGAAGCCGGAGGACGGCCCTCAGTTCCGCGCCGCGCCACCACTGGAAGGCCCGGAGCGGCTCGCCGCGGATGCCCTGCTGGCGCCCATCCGTCAGCATTCGGCGGACGTGGAGACCTTCATTAGTGAGACCATCAAGCGCGTCAACAACATGGAAAGCGACAATGTGCGGCTGCTGCTCGGCGGCGACCGCAGCCCGGAGAATCGCGCCCGGGTGGTCGATTTGCTGCTCGCGGTGGCGCATATCCCCGCCGAGCCGGTGCACACCCTACAGCTCAACGAGAGCCGCGATCAGCAGCCGGAGTTATGGCTGCGCACCTACAACGGTAAAGACTGGCTGTATTTTAATCCGCTCGATGGCCGCCAGGGGCTGCCCGAGGACCGACTGGTCTGGTGGAGCGGTGACAAGCCGCTGCTGGCCCTGGAAGGCGCCCGCAACGCGGACGTGGACTTCGGCATCCACCGTAATGAAATGAGCGCGTTGCAACTGGCGCAGTCGTTGCGTTTCCAGGACCAGAGCAGCTTTATTGATTATTCCCTCTACGAACTGCCGGTGCCCTCCCAGCAGTTGTTCCGCATCCTGATGATGATTCCGGTGGGTGTGCTGCTGGTGCTGTTGATTCGTTCCCTGGTGGGCATGGAGACGCTGGGCACCTTTACACCGGTGCTGATCGCGCTGGCATTCCGGGAAACCCAGGTGATCTGGGGCGTGTTGCTGTTCACCTTCATCACTGCCATCGGTCTGTCGGTGCGTGGCTACCTGGAACACTTGAAGCTGCAACTGCTGGCGCGGCTGTCCATCGTCCTCACCTTCGTGGTGATCATGATGGCGCTGATCAGTCTGGTGGGTTACAAGCTGGGTCTGTCCACCGGGCTGTCGGTGGCGTTGTTCCCGATGGTGATCCTGACCATGGTGATTGAGCGCATTTCCATCGTCTGGGAAGAGCGCGGTGGCGTGCAATCGATGAAAGTGGCGATCGGTACCCTGGTGGCGGCCGTGCTGTGTCATCTGTTGATGGTTTGGCAGCCGCTGGCGTACTTCGTGTTTACCTTCCCCGGCGTGCTGCTGGTTCTGGCGGCGGTCATGGTGTTCATGGGCCATTACCGGGGCTACCGCCTGGCAGAGCTGCTGCGTTTCCGGGCGATGACCAAGGAAGGTGACCGCTGATGTTTGGTATCCGCACATGGAAAGCCCTGCGCCAGCGCGGCGTGATGGGTATCAATCAGCGTAACGGCGACTATGTGCTGGCGTATAACGACCGCCGGCTGTACCCGTTGGTGGACGATAAGATCCGCACCAAGAACCTGGCCCTGGAGGCCGGTATCCAGGTGCCGGACATGTACGGGATCATCGACACGGAACAGGGCATCAGCAAGCTCCAGCACATTGTCGAAACCCATGGCGATTTCGTCATCAAACCGGCCCAGGGCGCCGGCGGCGACGGTATCATGGTGATCTCGGACCGCTTCGAGGGTTATTACCGGGGTGCGTCCGGTCGCATGATCAGCCCCGAGGAGCTGGAGTTTCATATCTCCGGGATTATCTCGGGGATTTACTCCCTGGGCGGCCACCGCGACCGGGCGTTGATCGAATACCGGGTGCGGTCCACCGACCTGTTCGACCGCATCAGCATCGGCGGTGTGCCCGACGTGCGTATCATCGTGCTCAAGGGCTATCCGGTGGCGGCCATGCTGCGGTTGCCCACCCGCCAGTCCGACGGCAAGGCTAATTTGCACCAGGGCGCCATTGGCGTGGGCGTGGACATCGCCACCGGCGTCACGCTTAGCGGCACCTGGCATAACCTCAAGATCGACCGTCATCCGGACACCGCCCATCCGGTGGCCGGGGTGCAGATTCCCGACTGGGAAGCCTGTCTGGAGCTGGCGGCCCGTTGCTACGATCTCACCGGGCTGGGCTATCTGGGCGTGGATCTGGTGATGGACAAGCACAAGGGGCCGCTGATGCTGGAGCTTAACGCCCGGCCGGGGCTGAATATCCAGATCGCCATCGACGACGGTCTGCTGCGCCGCTGTCAGGTTGTGGAAGGTGAGCTTGAAACGCTCGGCGAGTTGGCCGACGCCGAACCGGTGGCGCGCCGGGTCATGTTCTCCAAGAAACACTTCGCCGCGGCGACGTTGCCGGAGCAGCCGGAAGCGCCTTAGTTGTCGTCTCTTTAAGACTGGATTAAGTTTTCATGACTAGGTTGGCCGGCACTATCGTGCCGACCACCGGTTGTCTTAATGAAACGCTCCGCGCTCCAGGAACGCCACGGCTTCCCCCTTCTTTTTTTCGTTATTAATTACTGCCTGCTCTTTTTGGTGACGGCCTGCATTGCCGGCCCCATTTTTTTGCCGCCGGCCTATCCGGCCGCCGTCGCGTTCACCTTGGTGGCGGTGGCCGGATACGCGGGCCTCTATCTGTTGCCTTCTCTGTTGGTCAGCGCCGTGCTGCATCGCTGGCTGCATCCCCGGGTGGGGCAATGGGGGGCGGTGGGGATGGTCTCCATAACCCTGTGCCTGTTGCTCCTGGACAGCCAGATCCACGGGCTCTACGGCTTTCACTTGAACGGTTTTGTGTGGAATTTGCTCACCACGCCGGGCGGTATTGCCTCCATGGGAGGCAGTGACGGCACGTATCTGGCCGTTGCTGGCGGTGGCGCGCTGGTGGTCGGGCTGCAGGCGGTTTTGATGTGGCTCGGGCGTCGGTCGGTGCCGGTGGCGCGTTGGGTGGTTGTGGTACTGGTCCTGTGCATGATCGGGGAACGGGTGGGATATGGCCTTAGTGATCTTAATGGCTATCAACCGGTGCTGGTGGCGGCGCGCTCGATACCGTTTTATCAGCCCGCCACGTTTGCTGGGGTGGCGGGAGTGTTCGGTTATCATCGGCAGCGAACCCCGGCGCTGAAGATGGCACAGGGCGGCCGTCTCCATTATCCGTTGCGGCCCTTGCGCCGGCGTGCCTCTCCGCCTTCTCCGAACGTTCTTTTCCTGGTTGCGGAGTCGTTGCGCTGGGACATGCTGACGCCGGAAATCATGCCCAATCTCTGGCGTTTCGCCAAACAGCATGGGCGGCGCTATGAGCAGCATGTCAGTGGTGGTAACGGTACCCGCATGGGTTTGTTTTCGCTGTTCTACGGCCTGCCTGGAAACTATTGGTTCTCGTTCCTCAATGCCCGGCGGGCGCCGGTTCTGATCAACGAGTTTCAGCGCCGTGACTATCGCCTGGGGTTGTTCACCAGCGCCCGATTCAGTTACCCGGAATTTGATCGTACCGTATTCGCCTCGGTGCCCGGCGAGCAACTGCACAGTGACGACAAAGGGCCTGGTTGGCGTCGGGACCGGCGTAACGTGGATCGGCTGTTGAGCTTCCTGGATGAAGACCGCACACCGTTCTTTGGCTTCCTGTTCTTCGAGTCGCCCCATGCCCGTTACTATTTTCCGCCGGAAAGCGTGATTCGGCCTGATTACCTGGCCGAGCTTAATTACGCCACCATGGATTTGGAACGGGATATGCCGGCTATCTTTAACCGTTATGTGAACGCCGTGCACCATTTGGACCAGCAATTGGGCCGGGTGTTGGATTATCTCGCGGGCAGCGGGCGGCTTGACGACACCCTGGTGGTGATTACTGGCGATCATGGGGAGGAATTCATGGAAAACGGGCGCTGGGGACACAATTCCGCGTTCCATCAGCAGCAGATCCGGGTGCCGCTGGTGATCGGCGGCGCCGCTGTTAAGACCGGGGTGGTGCGGCGTCCCACCAGTCATCTCGATGTGGCGCCTACGGTGCTGGAGCACCTCGGCGTTACCAGCCCGGTGTCCGACTACGCGGTAGGCGTGCCCTTGGACCGTGCGGCAGAAGGCCGATATCGATTGGCGGCCAGTTGGAACGCCGTCGCGTACCTGGGGCCTGATTATACGATTTCGATGCCGCTTACCGCCGGCGGTCTGGCGGAACGGGCGGTTACTCGCGCCGATGATGGGCCGGTGGCCGACGAAGACGCGGTTTTCGCCGAAACTCGCGACCATTTGGCGCGGGTACTTAAGGATATGTCCCGTTTTTATCGGGCGCCGTAAGCTCCGAATCGTCGGCGGTTCGTCAACCGTGCGCGATTTGCTATACTCTGCCACCCGTTTAAGCCGTCCCTATTTTTCGACCAGGCGAGAGTATCGTTATGTCCCAGGCCGCTACTTCCCAGGCAGCCGCTTCCGTCACCCCGAGTGCGGCCGAGCCGATCCAGCGCCGCGCTATCGCGCTGGTATCCGGCGGGTTGGATTCCATGTTGGCGGTGAAAGTGATGCAAGAGCAGGGTATTCACGTGGAGGGGGTGAACTTCTTCACCGGCTTCTGCGTGGAAGGCCACACGCACGCGATCCGTAAAAAGGACAAGGACAAAAACAAGCGTAATAACGCGCTCTGGGTTGCCGAAGAACTGGGCATCAAACTGCACATCATTGATATCTCCGAGGAGTACAAGGATGTGGTGCTCAACCCCAAGCACGGCTACGGCGCCCATCTGAACCCCTGCCTGGACTGCAAGATTTTCATGGTCAATCAGGCCACGCTGATGCTCAACAAGGCCCGGGATCTGGCCGGCGAGAAAGGCTTCGATTTCATCGTCACCGGTGAAGTGGTGGGGCAGCGCCCTAAAAGCCAGCGCAAGGAAACCATGCCGATCATCAGCAGCGAGTCCGGCGCCGATGACCGCCTGGTGCGCCCGCTGAGCGCGCTCAACCTGCCCGAGACCCTGCCCGAGCGGGAGGGTTGGCTGGATCGTTCGCAGCTGCATGATTTCTCCGGTCGTAACCGCAAACCGCAGATTGCGCTGGCCAAGCGTTTCGGCCTGGAGGATTACGCCCAGCCCTCCGGCGGCTGCTGCTTCCTCACCGACGAATCCTATTCCCGCAAACTGGCGGACCTGTGGCAGGCACGCAACGAGCGTCGCTATGAATTGGACGACATCATGTTGCTCAAGGTGGGCCGTCATATTCGTCCGCAGCCGCACCTGAAACTGATCATCAGCCGCGAGGAAGGGGAGAACCGTTTCCTGGAAGGCTATCGGTATCAGTTCACCAGCCTGACCACGGTCAGTTGTCCGGGGCCGCTAGCACTGGTGGACGGGCGCTTCGAGTCCGAAGCGGAGCTGGAACAGGCGGCCGCTATCGTGGCGCGCTACTCCAAGGGTCGCGGCGACGAGAGCGTTACCGTGGAAGTGAAGGAGCCCGGCGGCGTGGCCCGGGAAGTGCGGGTGGCCCCGGCGCGGCCTGATGACATCCCTAAAGCCTGGCTGGTGGCTTAGGCCGCAGGTGTCCCGCGAAGGATAGCAATCATGAACGAAACCATTCACGACCTGGATGTGCGCCGCCAGTTGTGCCCCATTCCGGTGATCAAGACCCAGAATAAGGTTGGCGAACTGGCGCAGGGTGAGGTGCTGAGAGTAACCTGCACCGATCCGGGAGCACTCAACGATATTCCTGCCTGGTGCCGGATTAACGGCCATGAGGTGCTCGCCACGGAAGAGAGCGACCTGGAAGTGGTGATTACCCTTCGGGTTGGCGAACCTTCGGTTGCACTGTAGGGGTGCATAAATATCAAGAAAGCACACTTTTGGTGCATTATATCCAAATGCAGGCGCGCTGATCGGGCTTAATACCGGCTGCTGCGCCAAAAAAGGGCTGGCACAGTATTTGCTGACCTATTGGCATGCAGGCCTCGGTGGCCCTGGGAGCCTCTGTCTGACGCCTTGCGTGCTCAGGCTTACAGACTGGTCCATAATCAGGCGCCAGGCAGAGGCTCCCAAGAATAACGGCTTTTCGCGTGTCCGCTCCGGCGGCGGCGAGCAGCCAGACACATACCCGTTCCAGGAGGACGCTCAACAATGTCTGAAAAGACGCTGAAACTGATCAAAGATAACGACGTGAAGTGGGTGGATCTGCGTTTTACCGATAGCCACGGTAAAGAGCAGCATGTGACCCTCCCCGTCGGCGAAATCGACGACGACTTCTTCCAGGACGGCAAAATGTTTGATGGTTCCTCCATCGCCGGCTGGAAAGGCATCAACGAATCCGACATGATTCTGCTGCCCGAAGACGCCACCGCCGTTCTCGACCCGTTCACCGACGTGGCGACGCTGAACCTGCGTTGTAACATCGTTGAGCCGACTACCATGCAGGGTTATGAGCGTGATCCCCGCTCCGTGGCGCTGCGTGCCGAGGAATACCTGAAGTCCACCGGCATTGCTGATTCCGCGCTGTTCGGTCCGGAGCCGGAATTCTTCGTGTTCGATTCCGTACAGTGGAAGTCCGACATGTCCGGCGCCATGTACAGCATCTACTCCGAAGAAGCGGCCTGGGTGTCCGGCGATGAGTTCGAAAAGAACAACATCGGCCACCGTCCCGGCGTCAAAGGCGGCTACTTCCCGGTACCCCCGGTGGACAGCCTGCACGACCTGCGTGGCGCCATGTGTTCCGCCATGGAGCAGATGGGTCTGGAGATCGAAGTGCACCACCACGAAGTGGGCACCGCCGGTCAGTGCGAGATCGGTGTGGGCGCCAACACCCTCACCCATAAAGCCGACGAAGTGCAGATCCTCAAGTACTGCGTGCACAACGTGGCGCACGCCTACGGCAAAACCGCCACTTTCATGCCCAAGCCGCTGATCGGTGACAACGGTTCCGGTATGCACGTGCACATGTCTCTCGCCAAAGACGGCAAGAACCTGTTCGCCGGCGACGAGTACGCGGGTCTGTCCGAGGAAGCGTTGTTCTACATCGGCGGTGTGATCAAGCACGCACGCGCGCTGAACGCCTTCACCAACGGCTCCACCAACTCTTACAAGCGTCTGGTGCCCGGCTTCGAAGCGCCGGTAATGCTGGCGTACTCCGCCCGTAACCGTTCCGCTTCGATCCGGATTCCGTGGGTGAACAACCCGAAAGCGCGTCGCATCGAGACCCGCTTCCCGGATCCGGCCGCCAACCCGTACCTGTGCTTCGCGGCATTGATGATGGCCGGCCTGGACGGCATCAAGAACAAGATCCACCCGGGCGATGCCATGGACAAGGATCTCTACGACCTGCCGGCGGAAGAAGCTCAGGACATTCCCACCGTGGCGCATACACTGACCATGGCCCTGGATGCCCTGGAAGCCGATCACGACTTCCTGACGGAAGGCGACGTGTTCACCAAGGACATGCTGGAAGGTTATATCGAACTGAAGCGCTCGGAAGTGGAGCGTCTGAACATGACCCCGCACCCGGTCGAGTTCGACATGTACTATAGCTGCTAAGCCTGACGGCAACGGCAGTCCCGAAAAGCCCGGCCTCGCGCCGGGCTTTTTTTATTTATTGCACTTTGGTGGGCAGCCCCTGTTGTGGCGCCGTAGCCGGTTTGTGGGAGCGGGCCCTGCCCGCGAAAGGGAGCGAAGCTCCCGGCAGGATGCCAGAGAGACTTCTAACGGCAGCACAAACAGCGTCTCTGGAATCCTGCGGGGCAACCTTTGCCGGCCGGCGAAGCCGGCCTTTCGCTTGCAAGGCAAGCTCCCACAATCCGAGCTTCGTAGAATGGTCCTGCGCCAGCGATAACCCGGAGCATCGGAATCTCACCCTGGATGGAGGGCTTCCCCGACGAAATGCGATGGATTTTGCGGGCCGGGCCCTTTTTTTGCGGAGGGTCCGGCGTCAGACTCAAGGCAACACCCAACAAGGATAAGTCCAATGAAAGCCTGGTGGCCTCTGTTGCTGTTAGCCGTACCCCTGATGTCCGGCGCGCAGACCGACGTAGTTGATTCTCCGGATAACGGCAAAGGGGGCGGCGCGATCTACCGTACCCAGGACGCCGACGGCAACGTGGTGTTCACCGATAACCCGCCGGATAAGAAGCGTGCCGAGGAAGTTCGCGTGGGCCCCACGAACACCATGGACAGCCCGCCAAGCCGGCCGCGTGTGGAGGTTTCCGAGGAACAGCCGGCGCCGGTGAAAGTGCCGGACAACGGCTATCAGTCCCTGGAAATTACCGCGCCCCAAGCGCAGGCCAATGTTCGTATCCCCCAGCAAAACCCGGTACAGGTTCAGGTGGCGCTGTCGCCGTCGCTGAAAAGCGGGCACCGGCTGGTGATTCTGGATAACGGCTCGCCCCTTGAGGGCAGTGCGATGGATTTCCCGGACCCCGGTGCGCATACCCTGGTGGCCCAGGTCCGGGACGGCGACGGCAGCGTGTTGATTGAGTCTCTTCCCCTGGTTTTCTACATTATGCGTACCACCGCCGCCACCGGTGGCGGAGATGGCGAGGACGCCGGGTCCGCGTTTCCCACGTACGGCGGGCGGGCCCAGCGTGGTGATGCCGCCACCACCGGTGATCGGGCCGGTCGCGGCGGCGGCGCCAATCGTGGCGGCGGCGCCGCGCTCGGTGGCGGCGCGCAACGAGTCACCCGGCCCTCGGGGGACTGATTCCCTTCCCTTTTGCACCAAAAGAGTGCAATGCCCCATCGTTGATTCTAGACTGCACTGTGAACGACGCCATACCGCCCGGTTCCTGCTTCCTTCGGGCCCAAATCCGGGTGGCCTGATAATTGCTTATGCCCTGTTATGGGCCGAATTATGAATACAGACACGGTGCTGCAAAAACGGCTGCTGGATCATCTCCGTACCGCGGTAATGATGCTCGATGCCGACCTGTGCGTGCGCTACCTCAACCCGGCCGCGGAAATGCTGCTGGCTACCAGTGCGTCGCGGATCCTCGGTCAGCGGTTGCCGGAATACTTTTTCGACGATGAGGATGCTCGCCCTGCCCTGCAACAGTGCATTGAAGAAGGCCACCCGTTCACGCGCCGGGAAGCCAAACTCAATGTGGCTCCCGGCCAGCAAGCGACGGTCGACTACAGTGTCAGTCCGATCCACGAGCCTGGGCAAAGCATGGCGTTGCTGGTGGAAATGCAGTCCCTGGACCGCTTGCTGCGGATCACCCGGGAGGAGGGGCTGATGCACGCGCACCAGGCCACCCGGGCGCTGGTGCGCGGTGTGGCCCACGAAATCAAGAACCCGCTGGGCGGGATTCGCGGTGCCGCCCAGTTGCTGGAGCGGGCCCTGCCGGATCCGGAACTGGCGGAATACACCCGGGTGATCATCGACGAGGCGGATCGGCTGAGATCGGTGGCCGACCGCATGCTGGGGCCGCGTAAGCCGCCGGCGTTCGCGCCGGTGAACATCCATGAATGTCTTGAGCACGTGCGCCAATTGCTGTTGGCGGAGTACCCGGACGGCGTGCTGCTGCGACGCGATTATGACGTCAGCCTGCCGGATGTGATCGCCGACCGGGACCAGTTGATCCAGGTGCTGCTCAATTTGATCCGCAACGCCATGCAGGCGTTGCTGGAGGCCGGCACCGAAGACGCCCGCGTGGTGATGCGTACCCGAGCGTTGCGTCAGTTCACCATCGGCATTCAGCGCCACCGCCTGGTGTTGCGGGTAGAGATTGAAGATAACGGTCCCGGGATTCCCCAGGATCTGCAAGAAACGATTTTTTATCCCATGGTCAGCGGCCGGGCCAACGGCTCGGGGCTGGGGCTTTCCATTGCCCAGTCCATTATCAGCCAACACCAGGGGCTGATTGAATGCGACAGCGAGCCCGGGCGGACCTGCTTCAGTCTGCTGTTGCCCATGGAACCGCTGGACACAACGGAGAGCAAAGGATCATGACCGCAACCATCTGGGTGATCGACGACGACCGCTCCATACGCTGGGTGCTGGAAAAAGCCCTCGGCCAGGAGGGCTACCAGCCGGTGTGTTTTGAAGACGCGGACGAAGCGCTTAACCGGCTCGACGAAGGCGGCGGCGAACCCGACGTGCTGATATCCGACGTGCGCATGCCCGGCACCGACGGCTTGCGCATGCTGAAAATCCTGCAGCGTAACAACCCCAACCTGCCGGTCATTATCATGACCGCGCATTCGGATCTGGATTCGGCGGTGGCCTCCTATCAGGGTGGGGCGTTCGAATACCTGCCCAAGCCGTTCGATGTCGACGAAGCGGTGGCACTGGTCAAAAGGGCGATCAAACACCGCAAGGAGAACGACGAAGAGTTCGTCGCCCCGGTGGCGGAAACCCCCACCGAGATCATCGGTGAAGCGCCCGCCATGCAGGAGGTGTTCCGCGCCATCGGCCGGCTCAGCCATTCCAATGTGACGGTACTGATCAACGGCCAGTCGGGCACCGGTAAGGAGCTGGTGGCGCGGGCGCTGCACCGCCATTCCATGCGCCGGGAAAAGAATTTCGTGGCGCTGAATATGGCGGCGATTCCCAAGGATCTGATTGAGTCGGAATTGTTCGGCCATGAGAAGGGCGCCTTTACCGGTGCCAACAGCCAGCGGGTCGGTCGTTTCGAGCAGTCCAACGGCGGCACCTTGTTTCTCGACGAGATCGGTGACATGCCGCTGGAGGCCCAGACCCGGTTGCTGCGGGTGCTGCAGGAGAACGAATTTTACCGGGTAGGGGGCACCACGCCGATCCATGTCGACGTGCGCATCATCGCCGCCACCCACCAGGATCTGGAAAAGCTGGTACGCGATGGGGACTTTCGCGAAGACCTGTTCCACCGCCTCAACGTGATCCGTATTCACATTCCCCGTCTTGCCGAGCGTCGCGAGGACATCCCCAGTCTTGCCGGGTACTTCCTGCAGCACGCTGCCCAGGAACTGGGCGTGGACCCGAAAGTGCTGCACAAGGACACCGAAAAATACCTGGCCGCCATGCCCTGGCCGGGGAACGTAAGGCAACTGGAAAACACTTGTCGCTGGCTGACCGTGATGGCGTCGGGCCGCGAAGTGCTGGTGGATGATTTGCCTCCGGAACTGCTTCAGACCGCCAGTAAGCCGATGGAAACGGGCGGTGACTGGCTGAAGTCCTTGCGTCACTGGGCGGACCGGGCACTGGCGCGCGGCGACCGCGGCATCCTTGATCAGGCGGTGCCGGCGTTCGAACGCACTATGATCGAAGTGGCGCTGCAGCATACCGGCGGCCGCAAGCGGGACGCCGCTGGCCTGCTGGGCTGGGGCCGCAACACCTTGACCCGCAAGATCAAGGAACTGGACATGGAAGCGGAGTTCAGCGGCGACGACTAACCGTATTTGTGGGAGCGGGTCTGGTGGGAGCGGGCCCCGCCCGCGAAAGGCCGGCAACGGTTGCCCCGCAGGATCCCAGAGACCTGATTATTCGCTCAAACCTCGCGTCTCAAGGTCAACCAACACCCAGTCACCGCCGTCCTCGCGCCAGCGACTCTGTACCCGAACACTGTCGGCATCTTCCGGCAGCGTGGAGCGACCGCCCCAGACCAGTGCGTTGAAGGTGACATCCGCGTCACGCAACGTGACCGGGTCCAGTGAGACCTGCACATTAAGAAAATTGACCTGACGTTTGGGATAACGCAGAAACGCACCGACCAGCCGACGACCGGTGGCTTTGCGATCCATGTCCTGGTAACGAAAATCCTCGGCCAGAAGATCCATTACCGCGCCGGCGTCGCCGTTCTCAAGGCCACTCTCCAGCTCCGCCACGGCGTCGCTCAACGCGGCTTCCGGCGGCGCTGTGTCGCAACCGCTGAGTAGCGGTTGCAGGGCGAACAGCAGGCAGTATGCTGTCAGGCTTGCCCAGCGGCGGATTCTTAGCATGTCTTTATTTCCCCCCATCGAACCTTTTCATCGCCAACACCTGAATGTCGGTAACGGTCATCAGCTATACGTGGAGCAAAGCGGCAATCCGCGCGGCGTGCCCGTGGTCGCGCTGCACGGCGGCCCCGGCGGCGGCAGTTCACCGATGCTGCGGCGTCTTTTCGACCCCCGCGATTACCGCATCGTGGTGTTCGATCAACGTGGCGCCGGACGCAGCCTGCCCTATGCCAGCACCGAGCATAACACCCTGCCTGACCTGGTCGCCGATCTGGAACGCATCCGCGAGCATCTGGAGATTCCTTGCTGGCAGGTGGTGCTGGGTGGTTCCTGGGGCGTCACCCTGGCGCTCGCCTACACCCTGGATTTTCCCTCGCGGGTGGCGTCGCTGGTGTTACGCGGCGTTTTTCTATGCCGGCGAGAGGACATCGACTGGCTGTACACCGACCAGGGCGCGGCCCGTTTTTACCCGGACCTGTGGCAGCGTCTTCTGGACGCGCTGCCGCCCGGCGAGGGCAGTCTGCTGAGCCGTTATCACCCGGCGCTGGCCGGGCCGGACGGCGAGCGGCTGGCGCGGGAATGGACGTTGTGGGAAGCCCGTTTGTCGAGCCTGACACCGCCGGCGGAACTGAACGTGGACCACAATGCGCGCGCCATGGCACAACTTGAAACCCATTACTTCGTTCACGACGGCTTTCTGGAACGGCCGATTCTGCCGCGCGCGGGCACCATCACCTGCCCGGTGGAGATCGTGCATGGTCGCTACGACATGGTGTGTCCGCCCGAGCAGGCCTGGCTGTTGCACCGGGCCTTGCCCGACAGCCGGCTCAATTGGGTGCCGGCGGCGGGACACAGCAGTGCCGAACCGGCCATCGCCGAGGCCTTGGTGAAGGCGGTTAAACGCCTGGGTCGGCGGGGCTAAGAATCAGCAAGTAATCGTTTTGGGCGTTGTACACCGGCAGCGGCTGGCTGGACGGCTCTTCACTCTGGTAATCCACCCGTGCTTGCGTGATGCCGTTGAAACGCAGAATACGGCCTTCGCCGTCCGCCGCCAGGGTCCAGGGTGGCTTTAAGCCGGCGCGTAGCCGATCCAGGGGCCACAGAGCCAGTTGCAAGTCGGCGATCAGCTCGTCGGCGGATACCGCCGCCGGTAAATGCGGGGTTCGCTTGACGCGCAGTTGCCCTTGGCTGTGCCGCATCTCCACCATCAGTTGTCCGTGCCGGTCGGTGACCGTGATATGGGTGCTGTCCGGCGTCAGCTCCAGAATGCAACGGGCGGTATGGAGGCTCTCGCCGACGCGAATTTCCAGATCCCGTTCGATGTGCCGGTGCTCGCCGAACGGCGGTGCCGGTGGTCGGCCGCTTCTGATCGGATCACTCCATAGCTGGCAACCGCCCAGCAGCATGGCGGTGAATAGCAACGCGAGTACCGCGACGCGGGGCGGAGAGAGTCTGGGTTCGGGCATCCAAAAAGTATGAACGGTTCGGGGTTTTGACGAAAGTCGCCCTGCTTTGTACATTCGAGGATTGCTTATAAAAAGGGGAAGGCAATCATGATCAAAAAAACACTGGGTCTCTGTCTGGCGTCGCTGGTTCTGGCCGCCTGCACCAGCGCGCCACTGCAAAACATGAGCGGCGTGGCGGTGCCGGAAATGCCCGACGGCGGCGGTTTAACCGCCAATCAGGTGAAAGCGTCGGTGATGCGTGGCTGCGTGGACAAGGGATGGACACCGCGGGAACAGGAGCCGGGCCTGATCCACTGTTCCATTAATGTGCGCAGCCACCACGCCGAAGTGGCGATTCCCTTCACCGCCAGCGAATACGATATCCGCTATGTGGACAGCGTTAATCTGGACGACGACGGCGAAGGTCGTATCCACCGCAACTACAATCGCTGGGTGGCCAACTTATCCAGCTCGATCCAGCAGGAACTGCTGAGCCAGGCTTATCATTGAGCGCTACCAACGGCGGAAAATCAGCGAGGTGTTGATGCCGCCGAACGCGAAGTTGTTGCTCATGATGAACTCGCAGTCCAGTTCACGCCCGGCCCCGGTAATGTAATCCAGCGCACCGCATTCCGGGTCCACGTTTTCCAGGTTGGCGGTGGGGTGAAACCAGCCCTGCCGCATCATTTCAATCGACGACCAGGCTTCCAGAGCTCCGCAGGCGCCCAGGGTATGGCCGGTGTAGCTTTTCAGTGAGCTGATCGGCGTGGCGCCGCCCATCACTTGTTCCGTGGCCCGGGTTTCCGCCACGTCACCGCGGGTGGTGGCGGTGCCATGGGCGCTTACGTAGCCGATGCGGTCGGCGGCCAGTTCGGCGCTGTCCAGTGCCAGCCGCATTGCGGTGGCCATGGTGTCCTGGTTCGGCCGGGTGACATGGCGGCCATCGCTATTGGTACCGTAGCCGACGATCTCGGCGAGGATGGTGGCGCCACGCGCTTGCGCATGTTCCAGGGACTCCAGCACCAGAGCGCCGGCGCCTTCGCCCACCACCAGGCCGTCCCGGCTGGCGTCGAAAGGCCGGGGGGAACGCGACGGATGCTCGTTGTCCTGGCTGGCCGCGAATAGCGTATCGAACACCGCCGCCTGGGTGGGGCACAGTTCTTCGGCGCCACCGGCTACCATCACGTCCTGCAGGCCGAAGCGGATCGCTTCCCACGCATAACCGATGCCCTGGCTGCCGGACGTGCAGGCGCTGGAGGTGGTGTGCACGCGGCCTTGCAGGCCGAAGTAAACGCCGATGTTCACCGCCGTGGTGTGCGACATCATCTTCAAATAGGAGTTGGCATTGAGGCCCAGGGTGGAGCGGTGGATCAGCATGCCGCCGAAGTCCGCCACCGCCGCGGTGCTGCCCGCCGAGCTGCCGTAGGCGACCCCGGCGCGACCGCCGGTGAGCCGTGGATCGCCGAGCAGTCCGGCCTGCTCCAGCGCCTGTTCGCTGACGCAGGTGGCCATTTGCGCCACCCGGCCCATGGAGCGGGTTTTCTTGCGGGTGAAGTGAGTGGGCGGTTGGAACATGGCCGGCGCCCCCAATTGGGTGTCGAGCCCTTCGTAGTTTACCCAGTCCGGCATTTGCCGGATGCCGGTGCGTCCGGCCCGAAGGTTGCCCACAATCGTGGGCCAGTCGTTACCCAGCGGGGAAATACCGGCCATCCCCGTGACCACCACTCGCTGCATAGTTGTTCTCCGCCCGCGGTTACCCTAAACCGCGCATGGTAGCACGCCGCCGCCGAGGGCTAGCAGAGCCCGCCGTTGACCGCGATCACCTGGCGGGTGATATAGCCGGCATCCTCGGACATCAGGAAGGCCACGGTGGCGGCCACTTCCTTTGGCTGGCCCACGCGCCGGGCGGGAATCATTTTTTTCACTTCCTCCAGTGGCAGGTCGTCTGTCATATCCGTCTCGATCAAGCCCGGCGCCACGCAGTTTACCGTGATGCGGCGCTTGGCCAATTCCAGAGCCAGCGCTTTGGCGGCGCCGATCAGGCCGGCCTTGGCGGCGCTGTAATTGACTTGCCCACGGTTGCCGATCAGACCGGATACCGACGACAGCACCACGATGCGCCCGGGCGCACGGCGTCGTACCATCGGCATCACCAGTGGATGCAGCACGTTATAGAAACCGTCCAGATTGGTATGCACCACCCGGTCCCAATCTTCGCCGGTGAGGGACGGGAAGGCGTTGTCCGCGCTCAGGCCGGCGTTGCAGACCACGCCGTAATAGGCGCCGTGTTGTTCCACATCCTGCTCCAGGGCGGCGCGGGCCTGTTCCCGGTCGGCGATATCGAACGCCAGAGTCCGGCACTGGCGCCCCTCGGCGCGGACCGCGTCGGCGACCTGTTGCGCCTCGCCGGCGCGCTGGCGGTAATGAATCACCAGGTCGAAACCGCGCGCGGCGAGCTCCACGGCGATGGCGCGCCCGATGCCGCGGCTGGCGCCGGTCACTAAAACCCAGGGGGCAGTTGTTTCACTCATGGTTGTCTCGCAGTTTTTGTTGCAAATACGGGTCGCTGTCTTTGGGCTCAAACACGTTGAGACGAGCGTCGGCGCGCAGGCCGTCTCCGCTCAGGGCGCATTCGAACACGGCCATGCCGCTGCTGTCCTGTAGCAGCGGCTTCACCGCCACGGTGATAACCGTGCCCACCGGGAAGGCCTCATGGGAACAGTTATAGCGCCGGCTGCCGAGCAGGAAGCCCAGTTGCACCGGGCGCTGCTCGCACCAGGCGTGCCAGCCGGCAAAGGCGGCCACTCCTTGGGCCATGTACTCCATGCCCACCCAGGCCGGTACCTGGTCGCCATGGTTATAGAGGCCGTCGGCCCGCACCGTGAGCGCGGCGGTCAGGCCTTCTTCGCTGACCGTCAGCAGATGGTCGAGCAGCACCAGTTCGCCGCTGTGCGGGATCAGGGTTTCCACCGGGGGGAAGGTGTCGGGGTTCATCCTGCCTCCAGCACCAGGGATAAATTGTTACCGCCGAACGCGAACGAATTGCTCAGGCAGCGACGGGGCGCGGACGATGGCGGGTGCTCGCCGACCAGATTCAGCGGCGGCAAGTCCGGGTCGTACTCACCGTCGAACCGGTGCGGCGGTAGCGCCGCATCGGCCTCGTCGAGCAGCAACCAACAGAACGCGGTTTCCAGGGCGCCGGCGGCACCCAGGCAGTGGCCGGTGAGTGCTTTGGTGGCGCTGCTCGGCGGCGGGCGTTTGAACACCCGGTTCACCGCCCGTGCTTCCATGATGTCGTTTTGCTGCGTGGCGGTGCCGTGCAGGTTCAAGTAGTCGATCTCCGTGGGCGCCAGACCGGCGTCCGTCAGTGCCGCCTGCATGGCGGTGACGGCGCCGTCGCCGTGTGGGTCCGGGCCGGAAATATGATGGGCGTCTGAGCTGGCACCGACCCCACTCAGAGTCACCGGTCCGGGCTGCCGGGAGACCAGGAACAGAGCCGCGCCTTCGCCGATATTAATGCCGTCGCGGTGGACGCTGAACGGGTTGCAGAGCCGATCGCTGACCGCGCCCAGGCTGCGGAACCCCTGCACGGTGAGACCGCACAGGCTGTCGGCGCCGCCGGCGATGACCAGGTCGCAGATATCATTGCGGATCAACGCGCGGGCGCTGGCTAATGCCCGGCCGCTGGAGGAGCAGGCGGTGGAGAGCGTCAGCGCCGGCCCGGCCAGATCCAGATGGCGGGCGAGAAAATCGGCGCCGGCGCCCAGTTGCTGCTGATGGTAGTGGTAGCTGGCCGGCGCGGGCTGATCGTTATGCCATTGGGCGAGGGCGCGCTCGCCCTCGTCGATGCCGGCGGTGCTGGTGCCCAGCACCACACCGATGCGTGCGCGATCCAGGCCCCGGGCCAGGTGTCGGTAGTCGGTACGCAATTGTTCAAACGCGGCCAGCAGCAGTTGATTATTCCGGCAACGGTACTCAGCGAGAGCCGCCGGCAGCGGCGGTAAATCGCCGCGCACCTGCCCCAGCGGGCTGGGGTAGCCAGGGTGCCAGTAATCACTGAGCGTCAGACCGGAACGGTCGCCGGCCAGCAGCCGTCGGCGCACGGTGGCGGCGTCGTTGCCGAGCGGGCAGAGCACGCCGAGTTGATTGAGGTAAACCGTGGTCATTCTGTGCCTTCGGATTGCAGCGGCGTTATCGTCAGGCGATAGCCGTGGTGAAGGTTATCCAGGGTGGCCGGCCCGTGCCAGCCGTCGCGGTGGCGGTAGCGCACCCGCGCTTCCAGCCGGTCACCCTTATAGAGCGCCCGCCCGTGCGGTTCCCGGCGCAAGGTCCAGGGCGGCGGCAGCGCGTCGCGCAGCGCCGCCGCCGGCCAGAACACCAGTTGGATGTCCGCCAGTATCAGTGACATCGGCACGGCCTCGGGCATCAAGGCGGATTGCTGCGTCTCCAACCCTTGCGTGGTCTGGTGCAATTGGAAGACCGGCACGCCGGTTTCGGTCATCGCCACCACCCGGGTGTCGCCGGGGGTGCTGGCGAGCACCGCGTGCAGGTTTAGCGCCCGGTCGTCGCGTTCGATGCGCAGCCGGTGTTGCAGATTATGATCGCTGCCCAGTGGCGGCGCCAACGGGCGTGCTTGGGGCACCAGCCAGGACTGGCAGCCGCCCAGCCAGGCGGTCGCCACCAGCAGTGTAATCAGAAGTCTTGCGCGCATAGTTCCGCCAGGGCATCGAGGCGCCGTTTGTGGTGTTTGACGAAGGGGTTATTCCGGTCCCAGGCGTAGCCGGCCAGAATCGAACACACCATCCGTTTGATCTCTTCCGGCGGATCGCGGTGAAAAATAACTTTCTGAAAACGGCCGTCGTACCAGCCGGTGACGTAGCTGCGAAACGTGTCCACGCCGCGCTGCAGCGGCACCGCGAAATCCTGTTGCCAGTCCACCTTGTTGCCGCGCAGTTGCCGGTCGAGTACCTCGGTGGCGAGGCTGGCCGAGCGCATGGCGATGGTGACGCCGGAGGAAAACACCGGATCAAGAAATTCGCCAGCGTTGCCCAGTAACGCGAACCCCTCGCCGTGCAGGCGCCGCACCGAAGCAGCGTAGCCGCCCTGACGCCGCGCCGGCATACGCGACCGGGCATTGACGAGTAGCTGTCGCAGGCCGCTGTCGCCATCGACGGCCGCCCACAGGCAGGCATCGTTGTCCGCCGGCAGGGCTTGGAAATAGTCGTCCGGCCCGACCACGCCCAGCGAGGCTTTGCCGTCGGTGAAGGGAATCAGCCAGAACCACACGTCGGTGCGTTGTTCGTGCACGGTGATAAGAATTTTGTCGCGGTCGAACCGGGCATCGCTAATGCCGTCGTCGATATGGGTGAAGACCGCCTGACGGGCGGGGAACTCGCTGGGTTGCTCCAGATCCAGCAGCCTGGGCAATACCCGGCCGAAGCCGCTGGCGTCCAGGGCGAAGCGGGCGGTGACGGTTTCCGTGCCGCCGTCGTCATGGCGAAGTCGCGCGGTGATCTTCTCGGGGCCTGACTGAAAGGCTTCCAAGGCGGTGCCGAAACGGATCGGCACACCCTGGGCCTGGGCCTGATCGGCGAGAATCTGGTCGAAGCGGTCCCGCTCCACCTGATAGGTGTAGCCCCAGCCGGGGGAAAATTTCTCATCGAATCGGAACTGCGTGCGGCGCTCGCCCCAGGCGAAGGCGGCGCCGTTCTTCAGTTGGAAGCCGGCTGCTTCCACTGCCTCCAGCATGCCGGCCTGATGCAGGTAGGTCATGCACTGAGGGAGCAGACTTTCGCCGATGGAAAAGCGTGGGAAGTGTTGTTTCTCCACCACCCGTACCCGGTGGCCGGCGCGATGCAACAAGGCGGCGGCTATGGCTCCGGCGGGACCGGCGCCGATAATCAGTACGTCGGTGTCGACACTCATGCGCTTGCTCGCGGTTGGGGCCGGGCGGCCAGCAGCGGCGCGATCAACGCCGCGCTGATGATGCCGATCAGCAAAGTGAGTCCGAAATCCGCCACCAGCCGGGTGTCGCTGAGACTGAGTAAACCAAAGCTCAGGCTGGTGGTGGCCGCCGACAACAGCACCGCCAGCGCCGCCGCGTTGCGGCGCGTTTCCGGTTGGCTGAAGAAAATAGCGTAATCGATGCCGATACCCAGTAACAGGTAAAGCGCCAATACCGTGATCAGTCCGTAGCCGCCCTGTAACCAGCCCAAGGCCGCCAGTGTCGACACCGAGGCGAGTGCCGGAACACCCAACAGGCGCAATGCCCGGGCCGGCCCGCGCGCTGCCATCAGTACCAGGCCGCTAAGCAAATAGGCACCCAGGAGCAACCAGGCCAGGTGTTCGCGCAATGCCCCCAGGATCGTGCTGATGGCGCCGGCCCGGTCGATGAAATAGCGGCCCTGCCGGGGTTGCGCGAGCGCCGCCACGGCGCTCGGCTGGCTCAGCCCGGTGAGTTGTACCAGGCTGGTGCAGCCTTGCGTGTCGCAGCCGCCCCATTGCGCGCTTAAGCCTTCGTCGTTCACCGCCGCCAGCCAGGCGTTCAACGGCAGTGTGGCCCCCGCCGCCTGATCGAAGGCGCGTCTCTGGCGGGCCAGACTGTCGTCGCCCAGGCCCAGTTGTTGGAGGTATTCGGTGAAGCGCGGATGCTGGTAAAGGCGTTCGCCCAGGGCACGGTAAACGGCGCTTTGTTGCTCCGGCGGTTGCCACAGATCGCTGATCGCCCGGTGGCCTTGCAGAGCACGCCCGTCGCGCCGGCGTTCAAGGGCGTTCAGTTGTTCGCTGAGCGCGCGCTCGCGCTGCCACCATTGCTCCGGCGTGGCGCCGTGGACCACGAAGTAGCGGCTGCCGCCGCGTGGCAGCAGGGCCTGGATGCGTTCGCCGTGTGCCTGCAGCCAGGCCGGTGGACTTTGATAATGGCGCACATCGTCGTCGGGCACCAAGCGCCCCAAGCCGACGGCGAGCAGCAAGGCCGCCACCGCCAACAGCAACGTCCGGCGTCGGCACCAGGCCGGCCAGGCGCGGCGCCAGACACCGACCCGGGCCAACAGCCTCTGCCGCGTCACTGCCGGCGCCGGGCCGCTGAGCGACGGCAACGCCAGCATCACCGTCAACCAGGCGCCGGCCAGGCCGGCGGCGGAAAACATCGCCACTTGCCGCAGCCCCGGAAAGGCGGCCAGTCCCATGGCCAGATAACCGAGTACGCTGCTGGCCAACGCCAGCGCCAACGGGGCCCACAGTAGACGGAGTAATTGTCGGGGGGGGAGGTCGGGCTGATCCAATCGCAGGCAAAAGAAGTGAATACTGTAATCCACCGCCACGCCAATCAGGCCGGCGCCGAACACCAGAGCGAGCAGTTGAATCTGGCCGAACCACCAGAGCGTTGCCGCCAGTCCGCATAGCAGCCCGGTGGCGACGCTGACCAGGGACAGCAGCATGGGACGCGGCCCGGCGAAAATGATCAGGAACAGGCTCGCCACGGCGGCCAGGGAAAACAGCCCCACGGTGCTGATTTCCCGGCGTGCGCTGTCGGCGCCGGCGGCGGTGTACAGGGGCGCGCCGGTGACCTGAAGATCAGGCCAGCGTACCTGGGCCCGGCGGGTCAGATCGAGCAGGCGGCCCTGCCGGTCCAGGGCGAAGCCGCCGCCCCGGACGGTGGCGGTGGTGACCCCCCAGTAGCGTTCACCGTCGGTGGCCAGAGGCACGCCGTCTGCCAGTTCCAGACTGAACGGTGCCAGCGCCTGCAGGTAATGTTCGAATAGAAACAGCGGATCGCCGCGCCATTGATCCCCGGATACGCCGAACGGGCCGAAGAGCCGGGCGCGGGCGTTTTCCACCAGCGCCTGGGGGTCTTTGTTCAGGCGCCGGCGGTCGTCAGGGGAGAGCAGATGGAAGCGGTGCGCACGCAGCGCCTGGTAACGTCGGGTCAGTTGCTCCGGGTCCAGTTGTGGGCCGGTTTCACGGAACAGGTCGCTGGTGTTGAGCAGCTCGCGCAGTTGGCGGCTGTGGGCGGCGGCCTGCTCGGCGTTATCGCCCGGCACTAACCACAGGGTGCGGTCGGCGAAGCGATTTTCGTGTTGCTCGGTCAGCGTGCGGACCCGGTCTGGCAAGGGGTTGTCCGGCAGCATCGACAGCAAGTCGCTGTCCAGCCAGGTGCCCTGCAGTTTCACCCCGCAGGCGGTGGCGGCCAGCGCCACGAGCACCAGCCATAACAACAATCCCGGACTAACGCGGCGTGGCAAAGCGGCGTTCCTCATCGTCGCTGAGACGCTGTGGGTATTCGACGTTGCTCAGGTGGGTAATGCTGTAATCGCCATTGGGGTAATCCAGCCGGAAGAACGCGGGGCCGTGCTTGCCGCCCAGACGAATGCCCGTAAGCACTCGGGCCAGGGCGTCGTTGCGCGGTGTCAGTTGCAAACGCCACTCTTCACCCTGCTCACTGGCGCGAATGTTGAAATGTGGTTCGAGCGCTTCGATATTGCCGGATAGAACGTCCATCAGACGTTGCGCGAACGCCTCGCCGCCGGGCAGCGTGCTGGCCTCGCCGTCGCTGTAGAGGGTGCCGCCGATCAGCTTTATTTCACTTTCGAACGGCGTACACACCGTCCACAGCAAGCCCCGGTCCCGCGCCAGTACCAGGTCGCCGGTGGCGGTGAGGGGCTTGGGCAGTAGGGCGAGATGCTGCTGTTGGCGAAAATCGGCACGTAGAATGGGCGCATCGGGCAATCGTTCGGCGACTTGCTCCAGGTTCAGCTCGGCGGCGGGGGCGACGCTGGCCAGCAGCAGTAACAATCCGGCGAGGTATTTCATCGGCTGGCTCCCTTCACGTCGTGATACCCAGGCGGGCCATCAGGACCGGCGGCGATGCATACAGCATTTCACCGGAGGCGATGTCCACCGCCACCTGGATGCTGTGACCGCGGGTCAGGCGATGGCCGTCCTGGTCGCGAATCAGATAGCTGATTTTCAGGCGGTTTTCCCATTCCCGCACGGTGGCGGTAATCGTGACGCGCTGTCCGAAGCGGGCCGGCCGAGCGTAGCGCAGGTGCAAGTCGATGACCGGCCAGGCGTAGCCGGAATCACGCATTTGCGGATAGTTATAGTCGAATTGATCAAGCAGTGCGCAGCGAGCGATCTCGAAATACTTAACGTAGTGGCCGTGCCAGGCCACTTCCATCATGTCCACGTCATGGAACGGGATCTCGATCTCCACGCTGTGTTGCAGGCGCGGCTCAGGGTTGTGAGTCATAAAGGCTCCAATGCTGTTCGCGGATGCGCGCCAGCGTGCCGCGCAGCTCCTGTTCCAGCGGCCGGTCCTGATCCAGGTGCGGGCTGTGGCGGCGTACCGCTGACAGTGTTTCCGCCAAGGCCGGCGGTGGGGCCTGGCCGTGGGCCGCGTAGCGCAGTTCCACCGCCTGGCAACTGGCCAGCAAACTGGCGGCGGCGACCTGCTCGGTGAGTGTCAGCACCCGCAGGGCGTCGCGGGCGGCGATGGTGCCCATGCTGACTTTATCTTGATTGTGGCATTCCGTGGAGCGCGAGAAACTGCTTGCCGGCATGGTCAGTTTGAGCGCTTCGGCGGTCCACGCCGAGGCGCCGATCTGCACCGCCTTGAAGCCGTGATTAATGCAGGCGCGCGGGCCTTCAACGGCGGATAAATTAGCCGGTAGCCCCTGGTTGAATTTGGGGTCCACTAGTTGCGCCAGTTGCCGGTCGAGCAGGTCGGCGACACTGGCGGTGGCTGTTTTCAGGCTGTCCATGGCCTGGCCGATGTGGCCGCCGTAGAAATGACCGCCGTGCAGTACCCGTTCGCGCTCGCCGTCGATAATCGGGTTGTCATTGGCGCTGTTCAACTCGGTTTCCACGAAACCGCGCAGTTGCGTCAGGGTATCGCCGAGTACGCCGATTACGTGGGGCGCGCAGCGCAAGGAGTAGCGGTCTTGCAGCCGTGTTTCCTGGCGGGGCGCGGCGCCGGTGCCGAGGTCATGGTGCAGGCGGTGGGCGGCGCGCATCGGCCCGGGATGCGGTTTGACAGCGAACAGGTCGGGGTCGAAGTGGCCGGCATTGCCATCCAGCGCGAAGCTGGCCAGAGCGGTGATGCGAGTGGCGAGGCGTTCCAGATACGCGGCCCGCGCGAACGCCAGGCAGGCCAGGCCGGTCATCACCGCGGTTCCGTTCATCAGCGCCAGACCTTCCTTGGGGCGCAAGGGCAACGGCTGGATGCCCCGTTCGGCGTATACATCCGGGGTTTCCCGGATGTCATCGCCGACGCGCACACGGCGCTGACCGGCGATCACCGCGGCCACATAGGAAAGCGGCGTGAGATCGCCGCTGGCCCCCACCGACCCTTCTTCGGGTATCAGCGGCAGCAGATCGTCGGCGAGTAACCGGTGCAAATGCTGCAGCAATTGATAGCGCACGCCGGAGTAGCCCCGGCACAGGCTGGCCAGGCGCGCCGCCAGAATCGCGCGGGTGGCTTGCGCGTCGAAATGCGCGCCCAGGCCACAGCCGTGGAAGCTGAAGATTTGTTCCGGCAAAGCCTCCACCAGGGCGTGCGGTACCGCCACCGTGCAGGAGTCTCCGTAGCCGGTCGTGACGCCGTAGATCACGCCTTCCTCGGCCAGCAGGGTATCGAGAAAGACGGCGCCGCGTTGGATGCGCGCTTGGAAAGCGGCGCTGTTATCAAGGCGACTGACGGCACGCCGTTGTGCCAGCGCATGGATTTGTTCAAGGCGGAGGTCGCCGCCGTCGAAGAGTACGGTGGCCGGAGATGAAGCATTCACGGTGGGGTTTTGTCCTGCTGCCAGAAGTCGTAGAAATTGAACCACTGTAACGGGGCCGCCAGGCAGTGACGCTCCAGTTCGCCGGCGAAACGGCGGACGTGGTGGTCGAGGGCCTCGCTGCGTGTTTTACGCGGCAGCCTGACCTGGTCGGCGAGGTGATTGAAGGTCAGTTGAAAGCGATCGCCCTGGCGCACGCAGAACAGCGTCAGCACCGGGCAGCGCAGCAACGAGGCGAGGATGAACGGACCCTGGGGAAAGGGTGCGGTGGCGCCGAGAAACGGCACCGGGGTGGTCCGGGCGGCGCCGCTCAGCGGTACGCGATCGCCCATGATCACCACCAGTTCGCCGCGATCGATGCGTTGCTGCAGCAGGATGGCGGTGGCCGGGTTGAGAGCGCTGACCTGAATCAGCGACAGTTTGGCGTCGCCGCTGACTTCGTTAAGAAGCTGATTGAATTTTTCCGCGTGGTGGGTGTGTACCAGCACGTTCAGTCGCACGTCCGGACGCACCTCGGAAATGGCCCGGGACACCTCCAGATTACCCAGATGGGCGCCGATCAACAGGGCGCCTCGGCCGCTCTCCAGGACTTTCCGCAGGGGCGCGGTGTTGATCATATCCACCTGCTCGGCGCCGATCTTGCCTTGCCAGGCGCCGAGCTTGTCGATCATCGCGGTGGCGAAAGCCTGAAAGTGCCGCACGCTGTCGCCGGCTCCGGCGTTCAGGCCGCTTTCCGGTGCGCGGGCGGCAACCCGGCGTAAATAATCCCGGCTGGCGCGGCGGGCGGTGGCGTTGCTGAGCCAGTAGTAGAGCACCACCACCTTGACCAACATCAGGCAGAGTCGGCGGCCGAGTACGCGGTGCACCGCCAGAACCAGGCGCATGCCCCACAGCACGCCCCTTTCTTCCAGGTCGAACCAGGCGCGGCGCTGGTTCATGATGCCCAGCGCCTTTTCAGAATCGTCGGCAGGCGCCGCAGCATGCCCAGGAACAGACGTGTGTGCATGCCCGCGATCAGCAGGTTGTCGCGGCAAAGCCGAAAATGGGAAACGCCGTCAGCGGGGTAGTGGACCGCCGTGGGCAGATTGATGATCGGCACGCCGCGCCAATGCAAACGCACCAACACTTCGCAGTCGAACTCCATATGCCGGCCTAGCCGTTCGTTGTCGAGCAACGCCACCGTGTCCGCCAGTGGGTAGATTCGGAAACCGCACAGTGAATCCCGGATGTCGAGGGAAAGGGTGTTCACCCAGACCCAGAAATGGGACAGATAACGACCGTAGAGCCGGCTTTTCGGCACTGAGTCGTCGTACACCGGCACGCCGGTGATCAGGGCGTCCGGATGCTGTTGCGCGCAGCGCAGGAAGGCCGGCAGATCAGCGAGATCGTGTTGCCCGTCCGCGTCCACCTGCAGGGCATGGCTGAAGCCGCGCCGGTGGGCTTCGCGTAAACCAGTGATCACCGCCGCGCCTTTGCCGCCGTTGTGCGCGCGGCGCACCAGCACCAGCCGGTTCGGGTCGGCGGTGACTCGTTGGCGCAGTATCGCGTCGCTGCCGTCGTCACTGCCGTCGTCCACCATGATCACCGGCAGGTGATGGTGGCGCAGTCCTTCCAGCACCGGGCCGATGCCGTGGCCGTGGTTGTAGACGGGTATCACGATACAGGGCCGCATCAGGCGGGCTCCTTGAAGGCCAAACGGCCACTACTGTGTGCGCCGCGCGATGAGTGAAACGCGAAAACCAACTTGCTGGTGACGGGCTTCCACTCCAGTTTCAGAGACAGGCTCTGGCCGGGCAGGATCAGGTTATTGAACTTGATCGCTTCCAGATGATGCGGCCCCGCGGGCAGTGGAAAATAGCGGCGGCCAAACCCTTCCGCCCAGTCGATCTGCACCACGCCGGGCAGCACGCCCTGCTCGGCGAAATGGCCATGGAACCAGGGCAGGTCGGTATCCACGTTGAAGGTCAGCGTGATGGCTCCTGGGTCGCGAACGCTGTCCCGTACCTCCGGCAGCAGCGCCTGGCTGTGCCGGAACAGCGCCTGCAACGCGTTATCCGGCACTTTGCCCTGGCCGGTTTCCGGCAACCGCGCCACCAGTCGCCAGCGTCGCGGGATCGCCAGCGGTTCCAGGGTGTTGGCCAGCGCCCGGCGCAACCCCTGAGTGAAGCTGGCGCGGCCCTGGTCGGCCAGCTCCTGCCGGCCGGTCGCGCTGAGTACCAGCACCGCGCCCAGACGCTGTTCGCCGGCCGGTTGCAGTACCCGGGCTTCGTTGACCGCCGGGTGGTCGATCAAGGCCTGTTCCACGGCCGCCAGCGAGATGCGGTTTTCCTCCACCTTAACCAGCCGGTCGCGCCGTCCGTGGAGCTGAAAACGGTGCGTATCTAGCTGCGTTACTTGATCGTCCAGGGTGACGGATGGCCGGTCCAGGTGTGGTGACAGCAGACACACGGTTTCGCCGCGCTCTTCCAGGGCGAGACCCGGCAGCAGGGTCCAGGCATCGTCGTGGTCCGGTTGGCGGCGCCAGGCGATGCCACCGGTTTCGCTGGAACCGTACACCTCCGTGGCGCGCAAGCCGGCGCGTTGCGCCAACGTCACCGCGTTGTGCGCGGGCAGGGGGCCGCCGGAACAGAAAATCGCCCGCATGGGGTTGCTGGCGTTCCAAGGCAGGTCGTCGCGCAAACGCTTGAGGTGCGCCGGGCTGGCCACCCAGGCCACGGGAGCGCGGGCGGCAAGTCGTAGCACTCCGGCGGCGTCCTGGAACGCTTCGCTGTGCAACGTGCGGCCGGCGGCGAGCGGCCACAGCAATCGAAACAGCAGACCGTAGATGTGCTGATGGCTGACGGTGCCGGCGAACTGGGCGTCTCCAAGTTCGTCGCCGAAGGCGCTTTCCAGGGTGCTTAATTCGTTGAGTAGTTGCCGGTAGCGTTTGGGAATGGCTTTCGGTTCGCCGCTGGAACCGGAGGTGAAAATCACCACTTCGATGTTCGCGTCGCTTTGGTCGGGCCAAGGGTGGAAAGATGGGTCGAACGGCGTGTCGTCGGCGGTGGGCTGTTCCGGCAACGGATCGCGGCCCGGCCAGTCGCCGATGAAGGCGTCGCAGTGCATGGCCAGGGCGGCGGCGGTGGCGGACCGATTGTCGCCCGCTATCCAGGCCCGTTTGCCGGTCCGCCAGAGCGCCAGCAGGCTGACCAGGGCCGGGTAGCCATGATGGTGGAACAGTGCCCAGTCGCGTGTCGCCTGCCGATTCAAGGCTTCGGCGCGTGCCGCCACGTCCCGGTACAGGCGGGCGCCGTTCACGGTCTCGCCAGCGTGCCGAGCCACCGGCGCGTTCGGGTCCAGGTGGCGGAACAGGGTGGTGAGGTCGTAAAGCGGTCGGGTCATGGTTGCTGGCGTTTCCTGACGTAAATTCGGCATAGCAGTTCGGCGCTGAACAGAGTGCCCATGAGCAGGTAGGCAAGCAAACCGTTATAGAGGGTCCAGGTGGCCAGGCTGGTGAACAACGCGGTGTACAGCGCCAGGGCGCCGTTAATCACGAAAAACAGGCACCACACCTGCGTGACCCGCCGTGTGTAACGCACCCCTTGCGGCGGCAAGTCGGGCTCGCGCAGCCGGGCCAGCCGTTCGATCAGCGAGGGCGGTCGCCAAAGAGTAATGGCGAACAACCCCAGCATGACGAGGTTCACCAGCACCGGATAAAAGCGCAGAGTCAGGGCGTCGCCGCGTAGCAGGGCGACCAGGCTGAATGCCAGCAGCGCTGCGCCCACCGGCAACCAGTGGCGCTCGCGCGCCACCGCCAGACGCAGCCCCACCAGAACCGCCAGAGCCAGGGCCAGCATCTGGGGCGGTAAATGGCGCAAGCCGAAATACACCGCCAGCGGATAGGCCAGGGTGGCGCCGACCAGCAAGGTAAGCAGCGTGGCGCGCAACGGTTATTCCGCCAGCAGGGTTTGCACCGCACGGACCACGTCGTCGATGGTGCGCACGGATTTGAACTCGTCGGGTTTGACCTTGCGGCCAGTGACTTCCTTGAGCTTCACGACAATATCCACCGCATCGATACTGTCGATGTCGAGATCTTCGTAAAGCCGGGTTTGCGGCTCAATCTGCTCTGGTTCCAGTTCAAACATTTCGACCAGGATGTCGCGGACCAGAGGAAAAACATCGTCGTAGCTGTGCATGGCGTTCACCCGTGTTCGCGAATCAGATCGGCCAAGGCGCGCACACTGGCGAAGTGGCGGCGGGTGGCTTCGTCGTCCGCGTCTATTTTTATTTGGTAGCGCTTGGAAACCGCCAGCCCCAGCTCCAGGGCGTCGATCGAGTCCAGCCCCAGGCCGTCGCCGAACAGCGGTGCCTCGCTGTCGATTTCGTCGCTGCCAATGTCCTCAAGATCCAGGGTGCTGATGATCAGTTGCTTGAGGTCCTGTTCCAGGTTGTCGCTCATGGGCGTCGATCTCCTGCTTAAATCGTTGTTCCAGATAGTGGGTCAGGCGGCGCACAGCAAGCGGCGTGACTCCTTCGCCGAGAAACGGCGCCAGCTCGATATCGTCGCCTACTCGCAGGTCGATAAGGAAGCGCCGGTGCGGGATACGGTACCAGGGTTCCGCCTTGGTCAGCGTGGTCGGGGCGCAGCGCACGCAAACCGGTGTCAGCCGGCAATGGGCGCGCAGAGCGATGTTGGCGGCGCCGCGCTGAAATCGGAGCGGCTGGCCGGGGCGGGTGCGGGTGCCTTCCGGAAAAATCACCATGGTGCCGCCATCGCGCAGCCAGGTCACCGCCTGATCCACCATGGTCAGTGAATCCTGGTTGCTGATATAGCCGGCGCCGGCCACCGGCCCCACCGTGAAAGGGTTGCGCCACAGTTGATGTTTGACGATGCAGTTGGCATGGCGAAGCTGGGCGATCAAACAAACCACATCGATCAGGCTGGGGTGGTTGGCGATTACCAACTGACCGGGGCGGTTGAGGCGGTCCAGATTGTGCGTACGGCAGCGCATCACGCCCAGTGTTTCCATCAGCCAGAGGTGCAGGGCGAAGGCCCGATGCACCAGGTATTGGCCGCGCCGGGCTCTGGCGGTTGGTGGGCCGGGCACCAGGCGATTGAGAGTGATCGGTACCGCCAGTATCAGGGCGCCGATGCCGAAGGCGGCGAAACTGAGGGCGGTGCCGATCAGGCGCCACCAGCGCGGAGCGCTACCCCTCATGCCGGCTCCAATGCCAGTCGGAGCGTGGCGCGGCAAGCGTGAGCCGGGATTCGCCGCGCGCCAGGAAACGGGCCAGTTGCGGCCCCTGACCGGCGGCGACACCACTGCCGGGATGGCTTGCCAGCCGGTAGCGGGTGCCGCTGGCGCCGAGACGCAGCGCCAGAGCCCAGGGGAAACGGTCGCTTTGCTGATAGGGGCGATAATGTTCCGGCAGAGGCGCTTCATAGATCACCACCAGAGCGTCTTGGCCGGGGCCGGCGAGGCACAGGGCCTCCAGCAACGCGGTGCTGATGCCGTCGCCCGCCAGGGCCACGCAACTGGCCGGCGCCCGGTTGCCCAGGGCAATGCTGAGCTGACCGCTGACGGCGTTGTGCACCGACAGGCTGAATGCCGCCGGGGACAGCGGCTCGCCGGCGGCCAGATCATCCAGTAGCCCCAGGGTGCGGGTTAATTCGCCGTGACCGGACGCCAGGACGGTGGGAAGATGCGCGGCGTCGTCACCGGCGGCCTGACGGGCAACATGGAAGACCGCGCGGGCCAGTGCCGGCAGGCGGCGTTTCTGCATAGAGGGGAGCCAGGGAAGGCTGGGGCTGTCCGCGCCGTGCGCAGACGCACCGTCCCAGTTTGCCCAGTCCGCCGTACTCTCCAGGCCTGGCGCCCAGGCCGCCCAGCGGGCCAGTGTGATGGCGAATTCAGGCATGTCTCCCCAGTGCTAATAATGCTGACCGCCGCTCGACGACCAGGAATCGATATAGTTGTTGTCGGCCGCGATTATACATGCCGGCCGAGGGCCATACACGCGGACCGGCGATCGCCGCATGACGGCAACATCGGTGGTGAGAGGACAGCAATGAGGGAAGAACAATGAGAGTACTGCTGCAGCGTGTTACCCGCGCCCATGTGGAGGTGGCGGGTGACGCCGTGGGAAGCATCGGCGCCGGACTGGTGGCGCTGGTGGGCGTCGGCCGTGAAGACAATGAAGATACCGCGCGCCGCCTGGCCGGGCGGGTGGCCGGTTACCGGATGTTCAATGACCACCAGGGCAAGATGAACCTGGACATACGTGAGGTGGACGGCGCGGCGTTGGTGGTGTCCCAGTTCACGCTGGCGGCGGATACGCGCAAGGGGCGGCGGCCCGGGTTCTCCGGCGCCGCCGCGCCGGATCGTGGTGCCTGTTTGTATGAGATTTTCGTCGCCGCGCTCGGTGAGCAAGGCATCCCCGTCGCCACGGGCCGTTTCGGGGCCGATATGCAGGTGCATCTGGTGAATGATGGCCCGGTAACCTTTGTACTGGATATGTGACAAACGTTCGGTCAACTATATTGCAAAGCAGTGACTGTCCTTTATGATAATTTTACGCTTCCAGGGGGAACCCGCGTGGAAGTGCAACGGATGATGGTTTCATAAACAGGAGAAACCCTATGAAAAAATATTTCTTGGCAGCGGCGTTGCTTGGCGCTTCTTTTTCCGCTCACGCGGTAGCTCCGGGCGGTCCGGGCTGTGGCTGGGGCAACTTGGTTTTTGAAGGCAAGTCAGGCATGCCTGTGCATTTGCTTGCTACCATCGTGAACGGCACCTCCGGTAACGCTACTTTCGGCATGACCAGTGGCACCAACGGTTGTGATACCAACGGTTCCCTGACCTACTCCGGGGAAAGCCTGCTCAGCATGAACGGTGTTCTCGAAGAAGTGGCGCAGGATATGGCGACCGGCGACGGCGAAGCACTCACTGCGCTGTCCGTATCCATTGGTGTTCCTTCCCAGGAACGTGCGCATTTCAACACTGTGATGCGCGAGAATTTCTCCACTATTTTTTCCCATCAGGATGTCAGTGCCGGTGAAGTGATGCAGAACATCACCGCGGTAATGCAGCGGGATCAGAAGCTGGCTCAGTACATTTAAGCCAGTGCATGCCGGCCCGCCCCCGGCCGGGGGCGGGCCGTTTTATATCTTCGACTTTCCAGGCTGGGTTTTCATGCGCTGCGGGTTTCTGTGCGTTCTTCTTTTTGTGTTCGCCGGTCCCTCCGTCGCCGCGGACTTCGAACACCTGGCGCGGCAGCCGCGCTGGCAGGCTCTGCTGCATATTAACCCCGGCGCCACCCTGCGTGACCGGCACCGCAGCTATGTCGATGACGACGCGTTCTTTCTGGCCGCCGATGGCGCCGGCGATCCGCTGGCGGAGCTGCGTGCCACCTACGACGCGTTACGGCCGGCCGAATCCCCCGAACGTTGCCGCTTCCCGGCCCGCTATCGCTTTCTCGCCGAGCATCTCAACTGGTCGGACCCGGTGCCGTTCGAGCACTGCGCTGAATACCAGGAATGGCGTGGCGCGGTGCATGCGAAACGGGCGGTGCTGGTTTTTCCCGCCGCATATCTGAACAGCCCGTCGTCCATGTTCGGTCATACCCTGATGCGACTGGATCAAGGCGATGACGGCGCGGTCTGGTTGTCCTGGGCGATCAACTTCGGCGCCGTCACCACCGAGGACGATAATTCGCTGTTTTATATCTACCGGGGACTGGCCGGAGGGTATCCGGGGCGCTTCAATCTGGTGCCCTATGTGCAGAAAATCCAGCAGTACTCGAACATGGAAAGCCGGGATATCTGGGAGTACACATTGGAGCTGGATCAGTCGCAGATCGACTGGCTGATCGATCACCTATGGGAATTGAAGGACATCAATTTCGATTACTACTTCTTTGATGAAAACTGTTCGTTCCGTCTTTTGGAATTGGTCGAAGTGGCCCGTCCCGGTAGCGGCTTGTTGGACGAGCTGCGTTTCGCCGAGCTACCGGTCAATACGGTGCGCGCCCTGGATCAGCGCGGCCTGGTCCGTGAACGCGATTACCGGCCCTCCAAGGAAGTGGAGCTGCAGGCGCTTAGTGACCGGCTCAGCGAGGACGAGCGGGCCCTCGCCCGGCGTCTGGCCGACAATCCGCAACTGGCGGACCAGCCGTTGTTTACCGATTATCCTCGTTCCCGGCAGGCGTTGATGGCGCGTACCGCTTATCGCTACGTGCGATTCGTTAATCGTAAGGCGGCGCGCAGCGATGACGTGGCGGGCCGCTCCTTTGCCCTGCTGACATTGATGAACCGGCTGCCGGAGGTGACCGCGACAGCGGCGCCGACCAAGGCGCCGCCGGAAGTCGGGCATGGTTCGCAAATGCTGGCGGCCTCGGCGGGGCAGCGCGGCGGCGACGATTTCGGCGAATTCACCTATCGTCTTACCTATCATGATTTGCTCGATAACCGACGCGGCTTTCTCGACGGTGCGCAAATTCAGGGGTTGGGCGTGACACTGCGAAGCACCGAATCCCAGGCCGCCGAACTGGAGCGGCTTGATCTGGTCAGCATTCGCTCACTGACGCCCCGTGATCGTTTTTCCAAGCCTCTGAGCTGGTATGTGGAAGGCGGCCTGGAGCGGACGTGGGCGGGCCGTCGCCGGCTGGCTCGCTATGTGCAGGGTGGTGCCGGCGGGAGCTGGCGTTTCGGGGCGCTGCAACCCTATTTGCTGGCCAGTGTGCGTGCCGAGAACAACAGCGATTTCGCGCCGCTGGTGACCACCGGGGGCGGCGGCGAAGCCGGCATCCTGTATGATGCCGGCCGCTGGCAGTGGCAATTGGCCTCTGCCGGCCATTATTTTACCAACGACGTTTACCGGCACCGGTCACGCCTGGCGGTGCAGTATGCCCTGGGGCAGCAGCATGGCGTGCGCGCGCTGATTGAGCGCGAAGGCTGGCGTGGTGACGGCGATACCGAGTTTAAAGTGCAATGGCGATGGTATTACGACTGATCGTGATCGGCTGGCTGCTGATGTCGCTGGCCGGCTGCAGCGGTGTTTTTTTCTACCCGGCGCAGCCGTGGGCGCAGAACCCGGCCCGTCAGGGGCTGGCTTATCAGGATGTGGTCTTGATTCACCCTGAAGGTTTGCGGCTGCACGGTTGGTGGCTGCCGGCGCGCGGACAGACCCGTGGCACGGTGTATTTCCTGCACGGCAATGCCGAGAACATCAGCACCCACCTGATTAACGTGCAGTGGCTGCCGGAGCGAGGCTACAACGTATTTTTGCTTGATTACCGGGGTTACGGGCTTTCCGAGGGTGACCCGGATCTGGCCGGCGCTTTGGCTGACGTGCAACTGGGGCTGGACTGGCTGAACGCGTCCGGGCGGCTCGGCGATCAACCGGTGGTGTTGTTCGGTCAGAGCCTGGGCGGCGCCTTGGGGACTTCGGTGCTGGCGCGCGAAGACAACCGGGGCCGGGTGGATTGCGTGATGTTGGAGGCTACCTTCGCCAGTTACCGGGGGATCGCCCGGGACGTGATGGGGCGGAGCTGGCTGCTTTGGCCGTTGCAGTGGCTGGTGACGCCTACTCTGCCAGGGCCGGAACAGGACCCGGAACATCATGTGGCGGGGCTGGCGCCTCGGCCGCTATTGCTGTTGCACAGCAAGGAAGACCCGGTGATTCCCTTTCAGCAAGGGCGGCGACTGTTCGCGGCGGCGGCGCAGCCCAAGACGTTCCAGGCACTGAATGGCGGCCACGCCCGTGGCACCCGGGACCCGGCGGTGCGTGACCGGATGATGGCGTTCCTGCGCGGCGCCGGCTGCATGGAGTCAGTGCCGCGCGAGGACGTTTCTCAAACACCGCGACCGGTGGCCGACGAGCCACATTCTCCCGCCACTGAGCCCGGTGGCGCACGTTTGACGCCGGTGGAAGCCTACCGGTTCTGATTCAGGAATCGGAAGGTTCCTGTTGCTCTTGTTGTAGCTGCTGGCGGCGCACCATGCGACCGAAAATCAGCCCGATTTCGAACAGCAGCCACATGGGCACCGCCAGCAGCGTTTGGCTGATGATGTCCGGTGGTGTCAGCATCATGCCGATCACGAAACAGGCGACCACCACATAGGCGCGCGAGGCGGACAGTTTTTCCACCGTGGTGATGCCGGTGGCCACCATTAGTACGATGGCGATGGGCAACTCGAAGGCGACGCCGAAGGCGAGAAACAGGGCCAGCACGAAGTCCAGATAGCTGCTGATGTCGGTGGTTACCGCCACGCCTTCCGGGGCGACGGTGGTGAAGAACTGGAACATCAGCGGGAACACCACGAAATAGGCGAACGCGGCGCCGCCGTAGAACAGCAGCACACTGCTGGCGAGGAGCGGCACCGCCAGTTTTTTCTCGTGGCGGTAGAGCCCGGGGGCTACGAACGCCCAGGCCTGATGAAGAATAAACGGCATCGCCACGAAGATGCTCAGATAGAGCGTCAGCTTGAACGGTGCCAGAAACGGTGACGCCACGCCGGTGGCGATCATATTGGTGCCCTCGGGCATGGCGTCCATCAGCGGACGTGCCACCAGGGTGTAGAGATCCCGGGAGAAATAGAACAAGCCCAGGAACACCACCAATACCACCACCAGGGTTTTCAGAAGGCGGTTGCGCAGCTCAAGGAGATGGCTGACCAGGGTTTGCGGGGTGTCGTCGAGGTGTTTGTCGTCGAGGCGTTCTTCACTCATTCGGTTTCTTCTCGGCCTCCGGCGCTTGCCCGTGGTCCGTACTGTCGGGTTGGTCCAGGGTTTCCGGGCGGCGTCGTGCGCTGGCTACTTCGTCCGGTGAGAGCAGGCTGTCGCGCGCTTCGCGAATGCTGTCCTCGTCCAGACCCATGTCGCGCATCTGTTTTTCCATGCGCTCGCGCATGTCCTGATTGAGGGCTTCGCGTTCCAGCTCGTTGCGCAGGTGGCTGAAGGTGGAGCGCGCGCGCCCCATCCAATAGCCCACGGTACGCGCCGCCTTGGGCAGGCGCTCCGGGCCCAGCACCACCAGACCGATGATGGAAATCAACGCCAGTTCGGAAAAGCCGATATCAAACATGGGCTGCTGCTCCGTGGCGTATCAGACCTGATCCTTGTGCTTTTCCTGCTTGCTGTTGTGCGGCTCGCTGTCATCATCGGCCAGGCGCTTGCTGTCCTGCTCGTTCTCACCGTCTTTCACCGAGTCCTTGAAGCCTTTCACCGCGCCGCCCAGGTCGTTGCCGATGTTGCGCAGTTTCTTGGTGCCGAACAGCAGCACCACGATGGCCAGGATGATGAGCAGTTGCCAAATACTGATACCGGAAAACATCTTTAGTCTCCTCGCTCGCTACGAGCGGCTTTTTCGTCGTGGCCGGACAGACCGAAGCGTTGCTCCAGTTCCGCCAGAACCTGATCCGGGCCGAGCCCCAGGTGAGACAGCATGACCATGGAATGAAACCACAGGTCGGCGGTTTCGTTGATCAGTGCCTTCGGGTCGCCGCCGGCGTCGGTGTCGCGGGCGGCGAGCAGTGTCTCCACTGCTTCCTCGCCCACTTTCTCGAGAATTTTGTTGAGGCCCTTATGGTGCAGGCTGGCCACGTAGGACGAATCCGGCGCGGCGCCTTTGCGCTGTTCCAGGACCTGGTGAAGCTGGTTGAGGATATCGGACATGGTGTCTCCAAATACAGAGCCAGTTTAGCACCGGCCGGCGCCAGACCCTAACGACGCCAGGCCCAGGCGAGCAAAATCACGGCGCCGCCGGCCATCGGCCAGGCCCATGGGCCCGGGCCGTGCAAGGCATCCGCCGCCGCCAGCGCGGCGAGGATCAGCCCGCCCAGCCCGCCGAGCATTTTATGCCGGTGGTGGCGCAGCCCGGTTTCAAAGTGGTGGGCCAGCGCCTGTTGTTGCTGGGGCTGGTGGCGCAGGCTCTCCAGCCCGTCGCGCAGTAGTTCGGGCATGTCGGGCAGTTGCGCGGCCCATTCCGGCAGCCGGTTGCGCAGTTTATTGGCGGTGGCGGCGGGGCCGTACTCCTCCATCATCCAGGCTTCCAGCAGCGGCCGTCCTACCGTCCAGATGTCCAACTGCGGGTAAATGCTGCGCCCCAGGCCTTCGATATGCACCAGGGTTTTCATCAGCAGGATGTACTGCACCGGTGCTTCGATGTGGTAGTCGCGGGCCAGGTCGAACAAGCGCAATACCAGCGGCGCGAACTCCATGGATTCCAGTGAGGCGCCACGCACCGGGGCGATGATATCGGTGACCGCTTGCTCGAAACGGTGCCGGTCCACCGGGCCACGGGCCCAGCCGGCGCGGATCACCTGGTCCACCAGGCCCGGGTAGTCCTCGCGCATCACCGCCAGCACCATGCGGCCCAGCACGTTGAGATCCTGTTTGGACAGGCGCCCGGCGATGGCGCAGTCCACGGCCATGTATTGGGGCGATTGCGGGTGCTCGGGATTGACGAAAATGTTGCCCGGGTGCATGTCGGCGTGGAAAAAGTTATGCCGGAACACCTGGGCGAAGAAGATTTCCACGCCGCGTTCGGCGAGTACTCGGGCATCAATGCCGGCGGCACGAATCGTCTCGATGTCGTTGACCGGAATGCCGTAAATGCGGTCGGACACCATCACGCGTCGGGAGGACAAGGCCAGATGCACGGCGGGAATATACAGCAGCGGGCTGAACAGGAAGTGCCGACGCATGGCTTCGCTGTTGCCGGCTTCGCGCTCCAGATCCAGTTCGGCGCGGATCACGGTTTGATAGTCGCGCACCACCCGCCGCGGGTGAAAGTAGCGGGCGTCCGCCCACAGGCCTTCCAGCACCCGGGCGCCGAAGCCCATCACCTTGAGGTCGCGCTCCACGCGTTGCTCGACGCCCGGCCGCAGCACCTTGACCACCACTTCGCCGCCGTCGGCCAGGGTGGCGGGGTGCACCTGGGCCACCGAGGCGGACGCCAGTGGGGCGTCGTCGAAGTGGGCGAATACCTGGTCGAGCGGTCGGGGCAGGCTGGCTTCCACCAGCCGTCGTGCCTCGGCGCCATCGAACGGTGCCACCCGGTCTTGCAGGTGGGCCAGGGCTTCGGTCCATTCCGGCGGCAGCATGTCGCGACGGGTGGCCATCAGTTGGCCGAATTTAATGAAGATCGGGCCGAGCCGTTCCAGCGCCAGCTTGAGGCGCTCGCCTTCGCTGAGATCACCGGTGCCCAGCCAACTGGATGGCATCAGGTATTGCAGCAGAATCAGCAGTGGGCGCGCCGGGTGGGGCGGTAGCAGGGACAATAAGCGGTAACGGCATGCCACATGGGCGACCACTAACAAACGGCTGATCGGTGGCATCAGGGGCGTGGGCTCCGGTTTCGGTCGGTGCGAGTCTTGAGGTGTTGTACGCGGGCTTCCAGGCGGTCCACATCGCCGCGCAGTTCATCCACGTCCTGGTAAAATTCGTAGACGTCGCGGCGCAGCGCCAGCAGACCGGATTCGCCGCCCAGGTAATCGCCCATCTGGTCGCCGAGCCGGTCAAAGGCCTGTCGTGCCCAGCCGAACAGGCGTCGCGCGCCCTGGTCCAGTTGCTGGGCCACTTCACCGCCGGTCACGGGCTCCAGAAGCGCGCCCCAGTCCAGGTCCAATTGCGCGGCCAGATCGCGCACGTCCTGAAGCAACTCGCGGTTGCCCTCCACATGCAGCGCCCCGCCGATCACATGCGGCTGGCGGCGCCAGTCCAGGACCAGGGCGGCCAGATCCACCGGATTGCCGGTGACGCTCACGTCCGGCTCGGCGTCGCTGCGCAGATAGAGTTCCACGCCTTCCTCGACGATCAATGCGTACAGTCGCATCTCTGGCAGCGACAGGTGCACCGCCAGCAGCCTGCCGGCATGGCGGCTGAGCCGCGCGGCGGTGGCCGGGTCGGAGCGTAGCGCCGCATTCACGGCGCGCTCCACGCCGGCCACGGCGGTGGTGGAAAACAGACCGGGTTCGCGCATCAGACCTTGAACCCCCGGTGCAAAGCGACAATGCCGCCGAGCATGTTGAAGTATTCGCTGCGCTGGAAACCGGCCTGATCCATCATGCCTTTGAGGGTGTCCTGGTCCGGATGCATACGGATTGATTCGGCCAGATAACGGTAGCTTTCGGAATCGTTGACTACCATCTTGCCCAGCTTCGGCCAGACCGCAAAGGAGTAAAGATCGTAGAGCTTGGACAGCGGTTTGTGTACTGGATGGGAAAATTCCAGAATCAGCAAGCGGCCGCCGGGTTTGAGTACGCGCAACATGGAGCGCAGGGCGGCGTCCTTGTCGGTGATATTGCGCAGCCCGAAAGCGATGGTAATGCAGTTGAAGCTGTTGTCTTCGAACGGCAGGCATTCGCCATTAACCTGGGCCACCTGGGTGTTGTGTCCGCAGCCGGCGTCGATCAAGCGGTCACGGCCCACTGACAGCATGGCGTCGTTGATGTCGGCCAGTACCACCTGGCCGCTGTCGCCCACCAGCCGGGAAAACTTGATCGCCAGGTCGCCGGTGCCGCCGGCCAGATCGAGTACCGTCTGGCCCGGCCGCACGCCGGCCAACTCGATGGTCATGCGCTTGAGCACCCGGTGGCTGCCCATGGAAATCAAGTCGTTCATGACGTCGTACTTGGCCGCCACCGAACGGAATACGCCCGCTACCCGCTGCTGTTTCTCCTGCCAGGGCACCTGCTGGTAGCCGAAGTGGGTAACCTTGTTGTCGTCGTTGCTACTCATTGGGGACGTCCTTGAAGGGAGCGGGATGCCGGTCGAACAGCCGGTCCATGATGCGCGCTTCACGGGCGGCGATGCGCTCGAGAAGGCGGCCCACGCTGGGTACCGGTTTCATCACACGG
>Ga0206123_10000190_pt1 | contig 58993 bp, 79 predicted proteins | sample Helgoland_Spring_2_FD_160086 | JGI IMG/M metagenome (GOLD analysis project Ga0206123, IMG submission 160086) | Pelagic subsurface seawater microbial communities from Kabeltonne, Helgoland, North Sea - Helgoland_Spring_Bloom_20160316_1 | ecosystem: Environmental > Aquatic > Marine > Epipelagic ...
CGGAAGTGAACGTCCTTTGTAGGACTCATCTTAGGGACACCGTAGTACTTCAAGAAAGCAGTATAAGCTTCTATGAAATCTTTGTTAGCCTTATCCTTCATCGGCATGATTGTCTTGTAGCCGTATTCTGGGTGTGTTACTACTCTAAAGAAGTGAGTAGGAAGGCGAATCATAAATGGAGCTTCTTCTCCTGTTTTCTTGTGCGTTCCTACTTGCACTGCAAGTCCCATTTCTGAAACTCTTTTGCCTGTTCCTCCTTTAGCGTACTTCTTGTTATCGGCAGTTACCATCTTGTCAAGGACTTGATAGAGACCTCTCATCCAGAACTTTTGGCCTTTCTTTGATTTGTTACCGTGGCGCTTGTCACCTACTCCAGTTTCTGTAGTTGGTTTCCTCTTCATCTTGAGCTGAGTCTTAGGGTGGACTTGTACATAGTAGTACTTTCCACGGCCCTTTGGTGAAGGGTTGGACTTTGCTAGAGCTTCAACAGCTTCTCCTACTGCATCTCTCTTTTGATTGGAAGTCTTTGGTCTATCCATCAGTCTTGCAGTCGAGTCGAAGTTGTATTTGTCAATTGACTCAAACTTCAAGACACCTACTTGCTCTGAATCGAAAACGCTCTTGTGAACTGCGAACGAGTGCTTATTGCTGCTGAAGTCCTTCTTTCTCTCGCCTAGAGGAAGTCCAGTCTTTTTATCCATTTCTTTTGATGGATCGAATCCTGGCTTACTTAGGTAGACTGTTTTGTTTCTAACGAATTTTTGAAACTCTGGGTCGACTTTCTTGCTTATGTGGAATGGGAAGATGTCACCCGGCCCTTTCTTCTCGGATCCGATTTTCTCTAAGTTAGCAAGAGCTCCACCGATGGTTCCACCATAGTAAAAAGGATCTTCCTGTAGGTAAGTCAAGATACTTCTAACTCTAGATGTATCTCCTCTATCGTAAGCTGATGCTGCTTTCTGCATTAGCTCAGCAGCTTCACCAGCGACGCCTGTGTTGTTGATTACGAGATTAGCATAACCTGGACCGACTTCTGCGAGCTTTCTTCTGATTTCAAGAACCATAGCTACCTCTTCTAACTCTAATGCTACATATGTGGAGAACATATCTCTGTATACAGATTCTCCTTCATGATGTCCTAGTTGATATGTAGTATAGCTATTGTATGTATGAATAGGTAGAGAGGTGATAATATCGTAAGCTAGTCTAAACATCTTGTCATATTGGAATGTTCCGTATCCTTTTGCTTGTAGAGGATTCGGCCCACGACCCGTCATGATGTCGTAAGCAATCTGTCCTTTTGCTATCAAGTCATTTGTGTCTGCACCTGGAACTGCTTTTCTCAAAAGTGTAGTGTGTCCTGGGTCTCTCTCCCACTCGGAAACGAACTGAGCGACAGCAAATTTCTGTCCAGGAGTTACGCTAGAAGATAGCTCAGCTCCCATGTCGATAGGATTTTTGCTCATGTTTCTAACATAGTTATACCAGTCTTCTGAAGTGGCTGCAGCAAGTAGCTGTGGTGTGTCTCTGACAGATTCTTTTGTAGAGATCTTGCGTAGTTTAAGGATTCTTCCAGGCATAATTCTTTTTGCTACCCTAATAGCTGCTTCTCCAGAGATAGCTGCTTGTAGTCTTAGGTTCTTCCAGTCAAAGAGTCTACCGCTTGGGTTATCTCTCGTTTCTTCCACCATGTCCATACTGGATGATAATACATCTTCTTCAAGTTGAGCTTTCATAGAAATATCTGGGTGAGATCCGTACATATCCATTCCTGAGTGGCCAGAATTTCTTCTTGTGCTTCTTACTGCTAATAGAGTCGACCCGCCTGGATTTGAGTAAGCGTACACTGTCTTGTTAGGGTCTTGATCTACTACGGTGGCTTCGGATGCAGGTACCTTCATTACCTCACCCGTATCTGTTGTAAAACTAATCATATCTGTCATTGTTGCTCACCTTTATTTTGCTTATATTTGTAGTACGCTGCTGCTCCTATTACTGATACTGTTGTAAGTGTTCCTGCTGATAGCATTGTCCAATTACCTAGTACCCCAAAGAACCCTCTTTTACGTTCATCATATTCTGCCAAGTTCTTTGTCGTCGACGCGGAACCCAGCATCAATCCCGAAAAGGTGAGTCACCACCTCTTTTCTTCATTCCCGCATATCCAGCGAAACCTGGAGGCTTAATGTTATATTCGCCTCCTGCAAATCTAATTGGGGTCTTCATTCCCATGGTACTTCCAGTTCCTCCGAGTGGTGCGGTTTTCCTTACTCTTCTATTACCTGTTCCACCAAAGTAGCCAGATAGTGCATTGGACACTCCTGCTGCATTGTTTCTCATCATTTCTAGAAGTGCTATCTTTTGATCGATTACTGCTAGTCTTTGCTTGCGGATTTGAGCATCGTATACTAGGTAGTTAGAGTTACCAAGATCGTTGATCATCTTTTTGGTTTGCTCTGCTATTTTCTTCCAAGCAGACGCTTGCTCTTTTGTCATTCCTGCTTCGACCGCTGACAATGCAATAATTTTTTCTTGTAGCTTTGTATGTTTCTTATGAAGCATATTTTCAATGGAAGCTTTCATGGTAGCATTTGCTGCGGCGTTTAGATCTTTGTCGATCTTTATCAGCGAGGCCATGGCTTGCTTTTCCATATCTGCTGCGTTATTAGGAGAAGGGTTTGACTTGTATGCTCTGTCAATTGCATCGAGTACCTTTGCTAGATCGTCATCGAGCCTCACTCTAACGAGTTTTGGTAGATTGGAAATGATAGGTGAGTGTACCCTTGTGATTCTCTCTATTTCTGCTGCCACATTTCCAATAACTGTGTTCCACTGGGTTGAGTCGGCTGCCGCGTGCGCAGATCCTAATCCTTGTAAGTAATAGCTTTCACTTGCTACCATGTCTCTAGCGATTGCTTCGATTTCGTAAATTGCGTCGGTTCTTTGTGATACGAGGAGACCCTCGCTTGATTCGTTGAATGTGGCCATAGTCGACTTGCTAAAGTTGTCGACAACGGTCTGAATTGGATTTAGCTGAGTGGTTCCTTTGTAATGATCGAGCCCATTAGCAGCAATAATGCTTTGTGCACGCTCATTAAGCTCAGCAATTATTTCATTTGCTCGCTCAGTTGTGACTGCCATTACTCATCGCACAGAGTCGGTACTTATGACGCTATTGCTTAATACGATCTTCTGCGGCGAGCTGCTGAGGTTCCTCTAATGGCTTTCTTTTTCTTTGTCTTACGCTTGCCGACTATAGAACTGGCTGCCATTTTCCCACCTTCTACGCTTCCAGAAATGATAGCACCTGGAGCTTTCGCTACGGTTTTAATTACCTGCGAGCCCGAGTCGCCGATAGTTTTCGCTATAGTTGGTCCTACGACTGGTATACCAAATAATACAAGTCCTCCCAGTACCGCTGAGTATAATACTGGATTCTTATCATAGGCGTCTATAAGTGACTCAGGAAGTAATCTCTTAACTAGACCTTTACCAAATGCAGCGGTCTTCTCTCCATATCCTTCTATATCGTCTGCAGATATTTCTCCTAGTCCTCTATTACTTACTGAATATCTAGGTCCTCCAGACAGATCGTCTATTAGAGAGTCTACTGTGCTTACTGCGCTTTGTGTAGAAGCGACTCCTGCATTTCTAACCATATTAGCAGATATTGTTAGCACTGAGTCATCATCGGGATTCGCATCTAGTAAGTAGTCGTCTACGTTTCCGAATCTCTTTCTTGCCTCGGATAGGTTGCCATTGCCTACGTTCCACATTCCTCTTGCTACTTCTATTCCAGCATTTGCTGTAGCTTCTAGTAAGTATCCCGCATCTCTCTGAACGTCTTCCCAATTCTCTTCTTCTGAGTCGACTACTCCTATATCTTCTAAGACGTTTCCAAGATCATCGAATGCTCCTAGTGCGCCCAGTCCTAACATCGGATCAAATGATGATTCTGGATTGGATTCTGGCATCATCTCTGTAGAATAACTTCCTTCTGGTAAGTGCATTCCGTTCAAGTCACCCCACTTTTGTGTTACATCTTCGACAAAGAAGTTTCTGTCGTTAGTGAATCCTAGTAGTCCTTCTTCTTTGAGTTGGCTCTCGTAAACGAAATCTTTTGGCTTACCGAAGTTGAAGCGAGCTTCCCACCATGACTTTACGTATTTGTCGCCCTTGTGCTTTTTCTTTGCTGGTGCATCTGATGACGAGTCTGTATCACTATTAGTCCTTGCCAAATAAAGTTGCTCTACTTGCTGCTGTGACTCTTCTGCTGTAACATCTTCTGACTCAAAGTTAGTCTGATTGGCCATGATGATACTTTCTGGATCGAGACCTGCTGCTTCAAGTTCTCTCTGCTCTGTAATTTCGTCTACTAGCTCAAACTTCTGAGAAGCGAACTTTCTGAATCCAGATGTGATGTTGAGATAAACTGGGTCGTTGGTGCCCTTAATCGCATATGGTTTATTCTCTGGTGCGACGATTTTCATTGTCGTGATTATCATTCCGTCCTTTTCTTCTTCAAATGGCTCGTAGTCTACATAAGGTCCGTAGTAGTCCATTGGTATTTTGAACCAGATAATTTGGTAGGGGAATGAGTAAGTATCGTTGGTGTCTGGATCTGTTTGTAGGTAATGAAGTGGATTATCTGGGTTTTGATCTTCTAAGAATGCTTTTGCTACATCCGATGTGAAGAACTCTGCTGTTAATGGTGTTCCAAATACTTTCTTCCAGGTGGCATCTAGATCTGGATAATTTGCTAATTCACCTTCGGAGACTTCGTCGGAATCAATAATTCCTGTTGGGAATAATACATCTCCATCCCTTGTACCGATCATACTTCCATCTGCTACTTTTTCGACGTTGTTCACGTAATACTTCTGATCGATATCAGTTCTGTGATCGTCTTTGTTTTTGGTGATAACGCACTCTGAACCACCACCAAGTCCTTTGCCTATAGCAAAGATCGTATTACCTGCGTTAAACTCTCCTGCGGCGTAATATGTATTGAATAGCTCTGGGTAATTGTACTTAGCTAACTTTTCTCCATCGGAAATACTTACTTCGCCAAACATTTTTTCGTATCTATCATAAGGAGAATCACCTGCATTTGACTTGCCGTCGAATCTTATGTAGCAATCTGCACTAAACGTCTTGTAAGCTGCGTACGTCTTTCCATTCTCTTGCCATCGGTAATCATCTATTCCGTCTGGTTTTGGCCTTCCTACTAACATGTGAGTTATATTTCCGTTACTATCTACTTTAGGATAAGCATCCCTAGTCCTATCTAATGAATAGTTTATACCATAAGAGTTTAGTTCATCTACTCTCTTCTTATCGTCTACTGGATCTAGTTGTCTTGGGAATCTAAATATCCACATGCTCTTTCCTTTTGAATTAGAATCTGGATAAAATCCAGGAGTCGCTCTGAGATCTGTAAAAGAATTGGTACTTGGGTCTAGCCACTCTAACTTTACTGCGTTATCTGTAATCCAGTTTCCATTCTTGTCTTTCTTAGAGTGATTCAGTGATGGCTTTGGGGTGCCGTGGATTGCACCGTCGTCGCTACCGTGTCTTCTTCCTGCGGCTTGCTTTTCGCTTGGATTCCATGTGCGTTCAAAGTTATCGTGGTCTGCAAAGAATAGTGAAGCAACTGTTTTCATGTTCTTCATGTATCTCCACTTTGGATTCATTTCTGCGTCGCCGTAGCCTGTTTTGCTATATTCTGTTAGATAGTAGTGTTGTTGAACCATACAGATAGGAACGCCCGCTGGAATAGTCTGTTGTTGGAAGTTGCCAGTTAGTGCCTGCCAGCCCATAAATTGTCCATCTGGAGTGAACCTTGCTAGGTAGTAGGAGCCCCTCATAGTATAGTAGGCAGTCTTTTCCGTAACGAATACTGGTCCTTCTCCAGCATAATTGTCGGTCTGTTTCTGTCCCGTGTATCCGTGTGTAGTCCACGAGTGATTAGAAAGATCGCCATCCCATAGTGCATACTTACCGTATCGCCCTCCTATTGGATCTTGATTGATATTATACATGGCCCCAAGATCTGAAAAGCCACCCAATCCTATTGTTTCACTAATTGGTAGTGATTGGGAGATTAGTAGTGCGTTGCGCTTTATTGCATGCTTATCTTTGTTACTTAGATAGTCAATCTTTGCTCCTTGAGGCACTGTTGTTGAGATTCCTACTTTTACATTTTTAAGTACATTGTCTGGTACTACAAAGGAGTCTTCATAGATACCGTGCTGTACTTTCTTAATGAATAGAAGTTGAGTGTTTCCATCTTCATCGAGGTAAGAAGCGTATGCGTATCCGATGCCAGAACCGTCGATTGAGATTCTCATAGTTACTGTGTCATCAATCTTGAAGTTTAACTTCTTGACGACCCAGTTACCATGCTTAATGATAGGATAAAAGTGATTTTGTCTATTCACTCTCATTGATACTTCTTCAAGATGAAGAGTATTCGTAGTGTAATAGTTGGCCTCAGAGCCAGAATGACTTCCTATTGCTCCGTATGCTGCGCCACGTCTACCTATCATAACACATCAGCCCAACAATCTACCCATAGCGGCCCTGGTCTTAAGGAACACGCTACCGAGACCGTCGATACTTTCTTTCGATTCTGTGGTATGTTGTCTCACTTGGTGTTGATGTGGGACGTTATTGTGAGCTCCAAATAGATCTCCTACTTGCTGATTTACATCTACATGAGCTCCTTGGCGCATTCTTCTGAGAGTTGTTTGACGAACGCCAGATAACTGAGCTCTTCCCATTGGGGCAGCGGTTCTATTATTGAGCTCTTGAACTAGCATATTGTAGTCGTACAGGAAGTACTGGTCGCTCTGTAGGGATGGTTCATTAGCTAGTGCTTCCTTCATTTCTTTATGAATCATTTGAAGTTCTTGAGTTGGCATTTGTGCCCATGGATTGTTCCCTGCTGGCATACCTGGAGGTGGTGCTGGCATACCTGGAGGTGGTGCTGGCATACCTGGAGGTGGTGCTGGCATACCTGGAGGTGGTGATGGTGGAACCATCGGTTCGTCTGGTATACCTGGAGGTGGTGGTGAGTTGTCACCAGAGTTGGTATCAGTCTGACCTTCGTAAGCTTGTTCTGCTGTCTGCGTATTGTTTGACTGTGATTGTTGAGAAGTGGCCTGTTCTTGTTTGTATAAATTAACATACTGCATTACTTTGGTTCTCGACTCAGCATACTTCAGTGAGATTTGTTGTTCGACTGCGGTCTGGGTAATGTTGTTCCCATTTACCCAATTATTTAAGATTGCATTTAGATTATCGGTAAACGTTGTCATTATAGTGTCTACAGTGTCGATTAGAGATAGATTCTGAGTCTGAACCGCCGACATTATTACGTTGAATAACTGCGGATCAAATTGTTGTAATGCGTCTCTAGAATACTTTGCTCTTATAGAATCGGCAATATTTGCTTTTTGATTACCTGTTTGTTGCTGGGGTGGTGCTGGATCTGCTGTAATAACAGGTTCTATACTGATAGCTTTATTTTGTGCTACTACCAGATCTGGTACGTCGAAGTTGTGAACCGATTCTCCTGTAGTGTAATCGTACATTACAGAAGCTGCGGGTTTTCTTACTGATCCAGGTTTTCTTCTGTCTGTACCAAAGTAGCCTTGTCTTTCTAAGTTAGTCGGATTGAGGTCAGACATATACTTCTTTGCGGGCTTTCGTCCTCGCGTTTGTGGTACTCTAACCATTATTCAATCCTCCCGATAAAAAACAGAAGTGCTACAGCTGCAAATCCAGCGGCTAACATTCTGCTTTGAGACTCCGTCAAGGAGCTCACCTGCTCTTCTTAATCATCGTATATGCGATGATTGCACCAGCGGCTACCATAGCTGTCTTTATTGGGTTGTTGGTGAGTGTGGTGACTGTGTCGTCTACCACTCCAGACATCGGTGCTTGATCTGGAAGTTCTCCGGGGATCATCATATTTGCTATTTGATAGTCAAGTTCTGCCGATCCTAACCCATAGAATCCCATCGAAGGCATTCCTTTCTGACCTTCATGTGCATTACCGAAGTAGTGTAGCTTCTTATCACCGTGCATACTGTGTGCATTTCCTGCACTGTGCTGGCCGTACATGCTATGAGCAGCGCTCATATTTTCGTGGTGGCCACTCATTTTGTGCATGCCTTTGTATCCGAAGAATCCTCCGGGCATTCCAGTAGATGTTGCTGTGGGCTTTCTCATACCGTATCCCCTATGAGTATTACCATAGATCGACCCTGTTAGTGTTTCGTTAGAAGGACTCTTACTAAGAATCCCAATTCGTCTCTGCATGTTTGTACTCATTTGCGCCATTTAATTCACCTGTAATACCTGTTAAAGAGTGTGAGTCCTATCAGTCCGACAGCGACCCCTCCTATAAGAACTCCCCATGTCTCACCAGTTGACCAACTGATGTCACCCATGTTTCTATACTCTGGTTTCTTAAGTATCTCATAAGCCGAGCTTCCTTTTGGTATAGCTCCTAAAGAGCCGATACTCCTGTGGTTTCCTAGCTCGCTAAAGACTCCCATACTATCACTTCTTTGGTAATGCTACATATGCTACTGCAGCTGCGGCTCCGAGTGCGCCTCCGAGTATAGCATTTCTTTTTGCAATCTTTTTGTAAGTAACATCTTTCTTTCTAGCACGCCCCAAGAAGTATCCATCAGAGAATGCGTTTATTACACCGCCTACTGTGTAAGCCGCAACAGATCCTACAATGATCAGTGTGCCTACTCCTACTTCTTTAGCCGATATGCCGAGATTACTTGCGCCAAACAATTGTCTTGATTTATTATCTAATCCTACTTCTCTTGCTACTGGTCCGTATGTGTGCATATAGTTGTTATATGGTCTTCCGCTTCCGTGTGGTCTCATTTTTATCTCTCCTTCAAAATCTGAATCTTCTTCTTAGTCTGCTCCAATATGATGAGCGACTTCTAGATTTCCTTCTCGGTTTTCTTTTGGTGGTGCTACGTCCTGTAGTAGGTGTAGACTTTGTGCTGATTGTGTCTATGTAATAATCGCCCTGGTCGTCTACAAATGACCTGGCTGATTCTAGGCTTTTTTCTCCCTCGTTAAATGAACGTACGGATGAGGTCGATATTCTCCAATCATCTAATGTTGGGTGTTGTTTTAACTGATCTTCTGTGTATGTGTATCGAGTAGTTGGATCCCATGCTTGACCTGCTTGCACTATTCCACTGTGTGTGTGTTTCTTGATAATATAAGTGTCTGCTAAATTGGGGTTTCCTTTTGGATGGTTACTTTGTCTGTACTCATGACCAGAAGCGTGGTCTTTCTTAATTGGTGCCCCAAAGCCCATCATAGCTCCTATAGGATGATAGCCTAATAGTCCCTTTATACCAGATATAGTCTTTCTCATAATAGGTGCTCTTATGGTCTCGGCATTAGCCATTAGCGGATATACTTTAGAAACTGGTACTGATTGTCCGAGTTTGAACTCTGGATAAATTAACTCGATAGGTATCCAGCCATCGCCAAACTCTCTTGTTGGTGAGAATGTTTTTGTTACGAGCATTACGTGATTGAAAACTCCGTCTCCGTTAGCATCTACAATCAAAGCTCCTACTGGATATCCCATTGATCCTAGCAAAGCTCCTCCGAGGAGTACGAAATCGTCGCAGTCACCAGAATGCGTTCCTGCTTCAATCTCACGAATCTGCCTTCTCGCCGTGTAGAAAAATTCTACTCCGAATGGATCTTTTCGATAAACGGCATGAGTCTGTACCCATCTTGTAATAGCTCTTATTTCACCGAGCTCATCATGGCCTCTTACGCCTGCAGAGTTTACAATCTGTATTGCTTTGTTGCGTACTTTTTCATCTCTCATCCCATCTTCTATGAGATCAGTCAGTATTCTTACGACTCCTTCAAATCGCTTTTGTGGGGACACACCAGGCTTGAACTTAACGCGAAGTACCTTTCCGTCCTCCATGAGCCATCCCATTGTGTAGGATGGTATAACGCCTTCGATAGCGTTATCCTCATAATGGGGACGAAACTTGAGATTAGATATGGGACGTAAAATTAACTTCACTATAGCAGGGGATCCTGTAGCACAGGGTAGACCAAGATTCAGTAATCGTGGTGGATTTGTCAGGGCATACGATCCTGCAAAGTCTAGAGATGCCAAACAGCATATAAGATACGCTGCATCTCAAGCTATGGAGATTCTTGACGGTAAGATGCTAGACGGACCACTTGTATTCAAAGCGCAATTCGGATTGATACTCCCTAAATCTCAATGGAGAAAAAGAACTCCTGTTCCTATGCGTTGGCGTGCAAAGAAGCCAGATTTGGATAACTTGGTCAAGACCTGTACCGATGCTATGGAAGGTATTGTGTATCAGAATGATTCGCAACTAGTAAGATACGTTTGTGAAAAGGTCACTGTGGCTCAAGGCGATGCTCCTTTCACAAAGATAATGATTGAAGAAGCGGAAGATCGTTCACTCAGTATCGACTAATCTTTAATCTCGGATCAATGACCTTTGACGGGTCTGGATCTGGTTTGATTCTCAAGCGGTCTTTTCTAGATTTCTCTTGGCGAAGTGCGTAAGTGTCATCTTCTTCAAAGAACTCGCTATCGTCGTCATCTTCCATGAAACCAATGATTTCCTCTAATGTCGGTCCAGGAGCTGGAGAAGGTAGTGTTGGTAACTTTGGCATTCCGATTGATGGCTCTGGTATCTTTAGTGAATTGCCAGAACCATCTTTCTTGATGAATCCCATGATTTCTTCGGCACCATTTAGAAGTTCTTTCCATTCGATTCTCTTTGCTTGTTTGATGTAATCGTCAACATCTACTCCTCTTAGATTATCTAGAATATCGTTTAGTCCATCCTTATTCTCTTTGAGCTTCTCTACTACATCAGCTACTGGGGCTAGATCTATTTCTTCTAGATTTAGTCCTACGCGTTGGAAGAGTTCTCTTGCTTCGTCGAGGTCGGAGGTAAAGGACTCTACCTTGTTATTGGCATTCTGTAATGTCACATCAAACTGATCCATCCTGTCCATGATTGTATCGAGGTGATCTAGCGCCTCTGCGGAATTTGAATCCAGACGAATAGTCATCCATGCGATAACCGAGTTAATCGAACCGTTCATTACAGCTAGAGCGATTACACCAACTAATGTAAATTCCATGCTGGTATAATAATACAAAGCTACACCAGTGATAACAGCTGGTGATAGGAAGAGTACCAGATACGCCCAAACTGGAAGTATCATAGTGTCTTTGAAGTCTGGTATGGCATAGTCGTCATCTTCTAAAAGCAAGATATCACCTCAAGCACTTTGTGAGTCTTGTGCGACTGCGTAAAGTAGATGACGTGCGATTTCTCCTACTTCGGGTCTCAGTAGATACTCGTAATCATATTTCACTGCGCCCGTGTCTTTGAATGGCTCAATCTGTCCTACTAGTTCTTCGTAGGTATTCTTGGCAAAGATGTTGTAAAACTCTGGTCTCTTCTTTAGTTCACTTGTCACTGCACTCATGACTATAGCTCCTGGTGTTTCTCCAGGTGCTACACGATCGCGTAGGTCGCGTAGTCCAAAGCAGATGTCTCTTAAGTTGCGTACAAGTAGAAGCTTTTCACTCATTGCTTGTAGTTTGATCTGTGGAAGTGCCTCTGGTATCTCTAGAAGAGTTATCTCTACTGCCACTTCGATTTGTTCTGCTACGGCCTTTGCTACTTGTTCGTCTTGCATAGCGGGTCCCAATAGCTGGCTGAACGAATCTAGTAGAATTTCTTGGTACTGGCGAGATGTCATTTCAGCAGGAGGTTGCTGTGCTGCTGCTTGATTTGGCTGCTGTTGCTCAAAGAATACCCCGTCCATTTCCTGTTGAGGTGCAGGCGGTGCAGCTTGCTGTGGATATGGCTGAGGAGGTAATTGCTGTGGAGCCTGTACGGGCATTACCTGGGGCTGGATTGGCTGGGCGTACGGATTGTAGTTAGGAGCATCGTATCCGACTGGTACTTGTGGGGCTCTGGAAGTTAAGGCACTGCCTAATCCAGTTACTGCCTCTTTCAACGTGTCAGATGTTAAGATGTCCTTTACATCGTCCCTCCATCCGTCATTTTTGCCACCATTGACGATTTCATCAATCATCTTTTCTTCGTATGCTTGCTGGAGCTTTCCTCCAATTCCGCCGTCGTTTGCTCTCTTGAAAGATTCTCTTAGAAGCGTAGTTTGTTGAGTCATGAACTGTTGGTCGCGCGCCATTTGTTCTCTTCTCATGTCTGCTTCTCTTTGTTGGTCTCCTGAGCGTTGTTGCATCATCAACTGCGCTTGGAATTGTTGTTGTTGCATTTGCATCTTTTGCTGAGAGGTCAAGAAGTGCATCATGAACATCATGTTAGATGCTTCGCTACTTCCTTGTCCTCTTTGCATTTGGTTCGCCATCATTTGTTCCATAGGGTCTGGTGAATTATCAATCATGGGTGTTATTGCTGGCATTGATGCTTGACTGGACTGCGGTGCGATCTGGCGAGATGTATTAGACTGTGGCTCTATAACCGTTCTAGATACTTCTCTGGTAAACACGTCTTTACCATCATGACCATGCTTCTTTAGAAAAGCATTGTAGTAGCGCTTTACTTCCTTGATGGGTGCACCTGTCTTGTTGGCTACTAGATCAAATCTTGGATGATTATCTCCGCCTTCGTAGTATTTTCCCTGTCCGTCATACCAGTCGTCGTCTTCAAAGACGAACTGCATCATGTCTCTTCTGTCTGTTGGTGTTAAGTTTACCCAACGAACTTCTCCTTGCTCTGTGTCTGAATCGTAAATATCTTCGCTCATCTAATCACTCCATTGGTGTTCCGTGTTGGTCGCAATCGACCTCTTCCCCGTTTTCGTCAATGTAATAGTAGTCTCCTGTGTCGGGATCACGGTAAACTACAAAGTCGCCTTCTTCAGAAGGACTGGACTTCATTGTATTGTCAAATCCTTGTTTGATCTTCATGAGTCCGCCTACTAGCTTGCCTCCGACCATTCCACCGAGCTCTGCTAATCCTTCACGGACTACGTCGTCTGGTGTACGGATTTTTGGGTTATCACTAATCGGTATCCCGTTTTCCATTAGTGTAGCAATCGTTTGCATAAGCGTGCTACGAAAGTCAGGTACTAGGTTTGGTGCTAGGTACGGATTAGCAATCAGCTTAGCATATAGCTGATTTACTTCATCGCGCTGCTCTTTCAGCTTTCCTGTGAGATCCTGAGGTACTATGTCTACTACCTCGGGTGTATCGTAGAACTCGTCTTCAGTTACCAATTAATCACCTCACTCTTGCTTGTCGTATGGATTTACAGCTGGGTTGTCCCTTGAATCTTTAGATTCGGTAGGAGCACTTTCTTCTTCGTCTTCTTCATAGTCTTCTAGGAAGTCCTCTAGATCTTGAAGAGCCTCCAGGACAACTGCTTGCTTGACTGATTCGATTAAAGTATTCTCTGTCCAGCTTTGAGAGACGACTCTCTCCCATGGATACATGGTTAGTTTTGGCTGATAAAGGTCGTTACCTTCGTTATCAGTTCCTATCTTATCATTTGTTTCAATGTAGATACCTTCGGACCCTTTCAAGATGGTTACATCTTTGTAGGACTTTTCTGTGCTTCCAATCATGATGACAACTTCGTTTACCTTCTGCTGCATAATCCCCTTGAGTTTTCGTTGCCTAGTTAAGTGATGCGGCTGAATAGGTTCATATTTTTATTTATCGTACTACAACCATAGCTTCCGACGGGCTTGCTATCAGAGTAGTTCTAAAATACCCGACGAAAGTGTAATTATCATATGGGAAAAACAGATGAAAACTGGGAGCCCACTCCACGACACACGGGAAGAGGGAGACCCAGTCGGTATGTTCCAAATGACCCGAGTACTTGGCCTAAGCATTTCATAAAGAAACACGAGAAAGCCATGTACTTACTTGATGTGCTTATTGGGGATACGGATCCTAGCTTTCCAAAAGCAAAGTATCTTCTTGAAGAAAGTAATGTAGACTATATCAAAAGAATCGGTCTTGATGATGAGATGCTTAGTACCTGTGCAGATATACAAGGTATGGCAAAGATGGGAAGTTTTGCATTTTTACCTACTGCGGTAATTGATATGCTACTGGATAAGTATCCCAAAGCAATTCCATTTGACCATGATACCGTGCGCGACCCAGATCCTAGTATACGAGGATGGAATGATACTACTATAGTTCGTATAGCGTTAGAAGTTCTAAGGTTATATCTAATGGGTATGGATCCTTATTTCAGACGAGTAAAGAAGAGTGCAATGCTTTACGCTAAGCAAGATGCGGTTACTTTGTGGGACGTGTGTAAGGCGATTGAGCATTCGGCTAAATTTCACAATCAGTTTGAATATCCTAGCCCTTACGACGAAGAGACTCTACAGGATATTCAAGATGGCACTTACCGTAAAGACGAAGATATTGATATCTTCGATATAGATGACATCGAGTTTTAGAAGTCCATGTCTAGAGAGAACTTTTCCTTGACGTCACTCATGACTCCAGCTTTCTGATACTCTGCAACACGGCGCTCAAAGAAGTTGGTCTTGCCTTGCATTGATATCTGTTCCATCCAAACGAAAGGATTGGCTGTGCCGTAGATCTTCGGTGCACCTAACGATACGCATAAGTGATCGGCTACGAACTCGATGTACTCAGACATCTTTTCACAATTCATTCCTAGTAGCGACACAGGCAGCGCTTCCGTGATAAACTCCTTCTCGACTTCGACTGCCTCTGAAATAATCTCATGGATGATTCCTGTAGGTACCTTTGTCGATAGCTTGTTATGTAGCATTATAGCGAAGTCTCTGTGTAGTCCTTCATCACGAGCAATTAGTTCATTGCTGAAAGTCAATCCTTTCATTAGTCCCTTTTGCTTTAGCCAATAGATGGCACAGAAGGATCCAGAGAAGCAGATTCCTTCTACTGCTGCAAACGCTATGAGTCTCTCACCAAAGCTAGCTCTGTCCGCATCTGTCCACTTTAGCGCCCACTCGGCTTTCTTTCTGACGGCAGGGACAGTCTCGATGGCGTTGAACAAAAAGTCCTTTTTCTTTGCGTCTTTGATGTAAGTATCAATTAACATAGAGTAGGTTTCAGCGTGTACGTTTTCCATCATAATTTGGAATCCGTAGAAACATCTTGCTTCTGGCCATTGTACCTCATTTGAAAAATTAATAGCAAGATTCTCATTCACGATGCCATCTGATGCAGCGAAAAAGGCGAGGACGTGTTCAATAAAATGTCTCTCGTTGTCGCTTAGGTTTTCCCAATCTTTCAGATCTTCAGCGAGATCTAATTCCTCTACTGTCCAGAAGCAAGCCATTTGCTCTTTGTAGGCTTTCCAGATATCATCGTGCTGTATTGGAAATAGAACGAATCTGTCATTGCTAGGAAGCAACATCGGCTCCGTTTCTGTGTAGTCTAGCTTCACAATTTGTGGTTCATTAAGTGTCATTTAGGGTCTCTCCGTTGGGGGTAAATTATCCCAACGACTCACCCTGTATAAAGAACGCGTAACAAATGAATGAAATGTTATGCGATTAGTTCGATTTCTGTGAGTATCAATTCTACGAAACCCGTGTTCTGAACCATCTTCATGTACTCTTTCATGAATGACTGTGCCTTTGGCTTACTAGTGAAGGTTGCAATGATGCCGAGGTTGTGTAGATTTACTGTTGGTGCGCCTACACGACGGATAGTCGTCTCTACTTTGTCACCAAGTTCGTCTACTGTTTTCTTATCTACGCCTTCCATTATGAGATGCTCCAACTCACCATCGACGTTTTGTTTGGTGTCGTTTAGTATGATATCGTAGGTACTTTTTCTGCCAAGTGTCGGGCAGTCAGGGCTTGGGCACCAAGTCGCTTGTTTGCTTGGAGAATGTACTGCCCATACTGACTTTAGTGGTAAATCTGTGTCGGATAATTGCTTTCCGATCATGAGAGCCATTTGCTCTCTCATATTTGCTAGCTGAGATTCTGCATCCATCAGTTCATCCCCTGTCCACCACGGATTTGAATATCCTTGTAGTCGATTGGTAGCTTACACTCTCTACCGACTACTGGTGACCTGGGTAAAAATCTATTTCTCTTAATCATCCTCTGTATCTCAGAGTCGACGTGAACATAATTGCCAACGGTTTCTCTGTCGACGTATATTGTGGTCTGATAGTATTTCTTCCACCATGAGCGAGAAATTTCAAAGCCCATTAGATTTGTCGTGTTTACAAGAAGAGTTCTCTCGGAGGGGCCAAACCAGATCTTCCATGAGTCGGTGGGCGTACAGGAATATCCTTCGGGAATTGTCAACTTCGCAATTTCAGACAATCTGTCCTCACCAGCTTCTTTTAGTTCGGGTGTCAAGCGAATGCCTAGTAGCACCATCTTACGAATTAATCTATTATACTCTGCACAGAGGTCGGCTATCGGCGTCTGCTTTTCTTCGACAGGTGCTTCTTCCACGCTATCTGGCTCTTCAGCAACAGTCTCTTCGACTGGCGCTTCTGATTCTTCTTTGGCGGGAAAGTCGTATTCCCCAGCCTTATAGGACTCCCATAGCTTTGACAGCTCGCTTTTGGCTGTGCCCTTGTGGGCGGTTCTGAATTCATTCCAGGTTAGGCTCATCAGTTTCTACCTCATCTTCGTCCCTGTTATTACCCTTCCTAATCGCGCCTTCGTAGCTTTTGATTGCTCTATCGAGCGCGTTCTTCATTACTCCTGATACTTTTTTGAGAGATATCTTAGTCACTCTGATGCCTGCCTGTGCAGCCTTTATGTAGATAAAAGCAGCAGCTCTGGTGGTTGGATCTGGCTCTCTATTAGGTAAAGGATTCTCTTCGTATTGTTCTACTATGACATCTATTATTCCTTTCTTTAGATTAATTGCATTTCCTACATAACGGATCTTTTCAGAGATAATCGACTTGCCTTTATTGTTGTAAAGTATTCTAAGTACCCTTATCATGTTGTTGTAAGTACTGGTGGGTACATTGAGTTGTCTTAGTGTAGAGTTGTCAATATCTCTATTGGCCATATGAGCTGCTACGGCCAAGATTTTTGGTGCTAAACTCTTACCTTCTCCTGCGAATACAGGCTCGCCTGCGTATTCTAGATTCCTTAGCCTACTCACGATGTCGTAGGAGTTTACTGCCATGAACGATGCGAGCTTCACATCTAGTAATTCCAGTGTGAAGTTTATCTGTTCGATGGTTTGTAGTCGATCGATTACTTTCTTTTCTTCTGGGGTTTGGTTCTGGACAGAGATTCCTTCAGCGACAAATATCTCTCCTGCTGAATCGAATGCGTCAATATCATCCTCGTCGTCGTCGAACAGGTCGTCTTCCATGGCGACTTCTACTGATAACTGTGAATAACAAAGGGGGCAATAGTGGATTCCGTTGTTGTCCAATTGTGGTCCGGGACTTGCCCCTAAGGCGGGACACTTTGATTTGGGCTGACTGGGCTCGTCGGCGCAGTCAAAATTACTTGGTACAATACTGGCGTATGGATTCGATTCCAGAGTAACTCACCCCCTCTGCATGTAGCTGTGGTAGGTCTGCGGATTTACCTAAAGCCCTCACTGCGATCATCAATGTGGAGGAAGTATCGACTACATCTATGAACTCATAGGGTATCTTCAGGTCATCTAAAAGCACTAATGCTTTCTTAGTTTCAGTCTGCCATTTTAGTCCGAATACCTTGGCTCGCATGTGTCTCGGACAACTCCCCGCCCAATAACGGTTATGACGGGGAAGAAAACTGGAGGGTTCATGGAAGAGATTACTAATGCCTGGTCGGCGCTGGGTTCTGAGATGAACTTGCCATCGGTATTAAGACAAGAAATAGAGATGCTAAAGTTGAGCTTGCGTGACCTTACGCTGAGATATCAGTCCGATGTTTCTGTACTAAAGGAAGAGGTCGCTTCTCTTAGAGACACTACTAAGTCTAGCTATGAGAGTATAGAAGAGCGCCTTGATGAGTTTAATGTGTATTCATTCCTTAGTCCAGAAGAAGTGGGTATAATACCAGAGGATACCGTAGAGATGGAAGTTGTGGAAAGTATTCATGTGAAAGGTAATACTGCCCCTCCTCCTGTCGTAGCTACTGAAGATTGGTGGGAAGAGAACTCCGCTGAAGATCTCGGAGTACTTGCTTTCGATAAGCTTCTTCTGTTGATTGAAGAAAAAGGTGGAGTCTTAAACAACCGCATTTGGAGTGAACTCTGTCCCAGATCATTCAAAGCTGACAAGGTAGCGAAGAAGGTATTGAAGGAAGCTATTGCTGAGTCGGAAGAAATCGAGTCAGTTAAGGTCGACAAGATTCGTTCATTCTTATACAAATCTGGAGGTAATGCTAATGAGCTCTACAAGCAGGTCTATGGCAAAGCGCTGGATTCGTGAAGGTGAACAGTCAGTAAGTCTGTACCCTGATAACAGGTGGTCTGCGATTGGGGTCGTTGCTAAGGTAGATACTGGTGCTGATAGGACTAGTGTAGATCAAGAGATTTGTGAAGCATTAGGCTGGCCTGTAGTTTCAGAGCGCACTATAGCTAATGCTAATGGTAGGTCACGCAGAAGAATCTACAATGCTTCCTTTGAGGTAAATGGTTCTGTTTTCCTTGATGTCGAAGTCACAGGATCTGACCGTGGACATTTATCGCATCTGATGTTATTGGGTTCTGATATTCTTCAAGAACTCCTTGAGATACTTGAAGAAGAGTAAGTGTCACTTATTCTTTTCACTAAACACTGTACTGCTATTAAATTGATAAGAAAGACGCGTCACCTTTGTCCCTACTTGCGTCACTTATACGTCACTTATTTGCACTAACTCTATACTTACTTACTAACCAAAAAGTATATTATAAGAGAAGAGACTTTTCATATTCACACGTCACAAATTGAATTAGTGACGTATATTCAATATAAGTGACGTATAAGTGACGTATAAATGACGTAACTTGCATGATTAGGGGTAATAAAGAATCGAACCTAGTACCTTGTCCAGGATTTCAATGATAAGTGACGGATGCAAGTTTCCTGTACTCACAGGTCGATTCCTAAATTATCAGCAATTTCCTTGTACCTATTTCTGATCGTTACTTCAGTCACATAAGTAATGTCTGCTATTTCCGACTGTGTACGGAAGTTACTAGTCTCTCTACAAGCAATGTATAGACAAGCGGCAGCTACTCCACTAGGAGACTTACCGTGTACTAATCCTAACTGACTAGCTCTATTGATTATACTATGAGTATGATTCACGACCCCACTATCTAAACCTAATTCACTACAGTATCTTGAGACGTATATAGCAGGAGAAGGCACTGCAGTTCGTATCTTCAACCTCTGCTTAATTAGACGATGTGCACGAGAGATGTCTTTAGATCTGCAAGGGGAGACTGCCACAATATCATCGAAGCTACGGGATAGTTCAAGCTTCTGATTAGCTAAGTAAACTGAAGCGGCTACAACAGTATCTATACTCCTGCCTCTAATAAGATCCTTTTCAGCAGCCCTTCTGTAAATGGTGGCAGCTTCTTCTTTAGCTCCTCTAGTTAGCCCGAGAGCTGAGGATATTCTATCTAATTCAAGAAGCGCCCTCTGCATATTTCTTTCTACACGATTATGAACAGTGGTTCTCCTTTGCCACTTACGAAGTCTGTAAAATTGAGAACGGGTCACTCCGTTTAGAGACCTCCCAGCAAAGTCCGCATTAGCAATTCCAATGGTCGTCATCAGCCCTTGATCTGGCGAAAGAATATTTTTTGGAGCTCCTACTCTGGAATTACTTTCGCCACCTTCATAGGTTCTCCACTCTTCCCCGTGATCAATCTCATCACTCGCAATTACAAGACCACAATCGCCACAGTGCGTCTCTCCTCTCGTTAGATCCTGCACTATATTTCGCGATAAGCAATCAGCACATTTTGTCGTTTCATGAATTTCCATCACTACGTGATGAGGAACCCAGAGTATTTAACCGATACACCCTCGGCTAGTCTCGGTGACTGACCAGAAAGTGCCGGCACCTTGATAAGCCTCCGACCACGACCTAGATTTCCCCAGAGGAGGAATAACAGTGAGCGAGAAGCAAACGAGAGTGACAGTGGAGCTAAGAAAAGAAGAGGACGTTGAGGCATTTCTAAATGCACAGAGTTCTATTTCTAAGAAAGTAGGATTGAAATTAAGCAATACACAAGTTGTAATGTGGCTGATAAATAACACAAAGATGGTCTGAGGCGATCCTGTGTCCACACCCAGCGAAGCCCGTGCCTGGTTTCAGACCAAGTACCCAGATGTCCCAGAGGAAGACATAGACCGTCTTCTAGACTCTAATAAGTCGAACGGGAGTCGCACGAATGCTAGCTATACGAAAGTCAAAGAAATTTGGAGCAGCATGTTGATACAAGGTGGAGATATTATAAACTCTACAAAGGCATACGAAGCAGCAGCCCAAGAGCTCGGGACGAAGTATAAAGAAAGCAGTGCTAGGAACCAATTTAAGAAATGGGTCCAATTACACCATCTGGTAAGCATAGGGAAAACGGGTAAGTCCCATAATTATGGTAAGATGCACCCAAAGATGAAAGAAATTAAGAGCTTAGTCGAAGAACACAAGCCTGTCGATTTGAGCCACATCTTGAAGACCCACAAGTCACTTGTCGAAGAGACAAGGAGATACTTGTCGCAAAATGGATACAGAAAAGAAAAAGACAATATATGGAGGTATGTAAATGAGTGACGAAGTTACAGTAACAGAAGCTGCACTAGTATTGCAGGAAATAGATGAGAGCGACGTGCTAGTCAAGGAGTCGGTATTGGCATACTTGATGTGGCATAGTGGATATGTGTTAAACTCCGCCTATCCAGATTCACCAGAGTTTAGGGCGGAAATCATTGACGAGTTTGCCGAGTCAGCAGTGAATACTATTCGCTCGGACAACAATAAGATCGGAGACGCCATGAAGGAAGCAATTAGAATTAGTAAGAGAGTTCTTGCCATGAAGTCCATGAGAACTCAAGGCGACTACGATGGGAATCCTAAGATATACACAATGTACCTTGATGTAGGAGTCATTCGTAGCGGGGCTCTTTTACCAGAGTCGCTCGCCGATAATGACGACTTTGCCGACATTACTTTGAGTACCCCAGATGTGCTGACTTCAGCAGGTCTCACATTCAATTCATACAAGCACTTCAGAGACTCATATGTTAGATTAGGAGACTTCTTGATCCACGACGGTAAGACTGTACTCTACATGCTTGAACACCTTCAAGACCACTTCCTTGATTTCGCCGACGAACGCCTTGAGGGAAGGAAGACCTTCCACAGTATCAAACCAGAGTGGCTAATCATTGGCGCCCCAGGTAACTGTACTCGCGACATCGGAGACACTGACGACGACGGCTATTTGACAAGGATGATAGGGCAGGTGATCGAAGTCAGTGACAAATTAAAGATACAGACTCACATCGCATTCCGCTGCATGTCAAGAACAGTCGAAGACGACAGATGTCTAAATGTCGTAATGGTTCCACAGAACCCAGAAGATACTACACTCGCCACACCGAGAGAGTGTCCTCGATGTAATGGAAAGGCATTCTCCAAGCTAGATTCTTCTAAGTCAAGGACAGAGAAGATACAGAAGCTACTCATACAGGAAACAGAAGTAAGAGATGACGATCCTCGCACTATCCCTGTAGAGTTGAGAGGCAGCCTTGTCGATGCAGTCAAAGCAGGTAGCGTAGTCGAAGTAACGGGAATCCTAAGACTAGAGGCTATCTCTAAGAATAGTACACTATGTACTACATACCTATCAGCTAAATCAATAGAAGAGACATCTAGTGATAGTAACAGTATAGAGATAAGCTCAGAAGACATAGCTAAGATACAAGAGTTCGCTATCGAGAAGTCTCTTGAAGAGAAACTCGATGAAGTCACTCGTAGATGGGCAGGTCATTTAGTTGTAAACAAGCACATCAAGAGAGCTATTATTTTACAAGCATGTGGTGCCAGTATGCCAGACAGTAAGTTTGGACATCGCGAGAATATGCACATCCTTATCGTAGGAGACCCAGGTACAGCTAAGACAAAGCTCCTTGAAGCAGGGGTCTTACTTCGTAAAGGCAGTAGGTATTCAGACGCAACCAATATTTCACAAGCGGGGCTTACTGGTGGTTGCGAACACGTCGAGGATCTAAACACAGGCAAGAAGAGATGGGCTATACAACCTGGTGAATTTACTCTTACCTCAGCAACGGGTATCTTTGCAGTAGACGAATTTAACCTCTACAAAGGTGACTATGGTGACTTCAATACAGGCATGGAGAGTGGAATTATTCCTATCAAGAAGATTATCAAGGCAACACTTCCAGCCAAAGCAGCAGTCTTAGCTGGAGCGAATCCCAGTGCAGGTAACAGGAAAAAGTTCTCTGGCATGGTTCCCTTTGTAGATGAGATTGGCATGGACTTCCCACAGTTACAGAGATTCGACTTGATCTTCGTTCTTCAAGACAAGGCTGAGAAATCTAAAGACAGGGATATCTCTATGAGCATGCTGGGATACGGTAGCAGCTCCAAAGTTGCTGACGAAGAGTACGGTTTCGTTCTCAAACTAATCGAACACTGTAGAACCTTCGCCCCCGTCATGAGTGTCGACCTTGCTGAATATATTTCAGACCGTCACGCCGACAGAAGACAGAATACAAAGAATCTCGACTACATGACCTCGCATAGAGAAGTTGGCGCTATCCGCCGTGTAGCAGTCGCTGCGGCAAGGTTCGATATGTCAGACAGAGTCACAATGGAACACGTCAAGTTAGCAGAGCAGATTATCAGCGAATCTCTAATTGAGAAGGACATCGGCGCAATGACAGGCGATGTGACTAGTGACAAGAGAGAGGACAGAAGAGCACTGGCGAAAGTTTTGGGCCAATATATAACACAGCACAGTGACTGGGATCAAATTCCGACGGAGGTTCTGATGGAACACGTTAAGAACCATGGGATTGACCTCGATAAGAAGACATTCAAGTCACACATGGCAGGGTTCAGCAAGAACGCTCTTTGTGGATTTAAGATAACGGGTAACAACGAATACTCATACAACGGGACTCAGAACCCAGTAACCGAACAGTGGTGATTAAAATGGATATAGAAATAGTAACAACGATGCTTAGCATGATTGACAAAATGGAGAACATAACAGAGATCGAACTGACATTGGGTGACATGTCTGTCAAAGTGAAGAAAGAGTCCTCTTCCTACACTAATACAACAGAAGGGCCCCAACCAGCTGACGCTCCTGGTCGTAATATGGACGTAGCTCCAAGTTCGTCGGTGCCACTTTTCGCTACAGCAAAAGAATTCTCTCCAGTTGATTCCAACGGGCTGAGAATGGCAAGTGCAGCGCAGGTGAAGTATGCCACTGATTTAGTAAGCAAGCTAAAGGCTGGCGAAAATCAGATAGTCAACGGCCTAGCCCACAAGCTAGGAGTGACCGTAGACGACATACTTCCTCCTAGTGACTGGAAAGACGGAATGACCACAGATCACGCTGACCAGTACATAGATATCCTGGAAGAACAGTGGAATAAGAACAAAAAGAAGGGGGCTTGGAATTGACCACGCCAGACTTCCTGTATGAGAAGAAGTCCCTCTTTAGGGATCATTATAGAAACACCGATTTCAATATAACTAAGCTACCTAGGAGAGAAGTTGCTTTCTCTCACTGGGGTTCTAAAGCAGTCTGGGATCGACGTCACGGATTTTCTGACACCAACCAAATTAGAGAAACAATACTCTTGTCGCCAATCAGCGCCGTGTTTGCTTCTATAGGGCACTTCTTAGATCCTAACGAAAAGGTCGGAAAAAGAGGATTGGTTGGACTTGACTTAGTATTCGACATAGACAAGAGACCAGAGAGTAATAGAGTAGAGTGGTTAGAAGATATATCCTATGAGACATATGAGGTATACGAGAAGTTAACCAGAGAGCTAGGCTTCTCAGAGAACGACATCGAGTTAGAGTTTTCTGGTAACAAGGGATTCCACTATCTCATCAAAGGCCATGAGGATATGCACATAGAAGACAGAAAGTCAATACTACAGTATCTGAAAGGCGATCAGATGCAAAGAAAGACCCTGCCAGTTATCGGTAAAGGTGGGTGGGGCGGTGACTTCATTAAGACAATAAGAACGATAGGTCATGTATGCACTCCAGATAGCTCATTCAATACAAACGCACTCTCCATGTTAGGTCTGCCAAAGGCACATGCAAAAAAATTAGGCGACCTCGCAGTGACCGATTCGTTTAGGAATCAGTTACAACAAGGTCGCCTAGATATAGATACTAAAGTAGAGGCCGCAATAGCCAACTTAGCATTCAACAATAGAAAAGGAACTTTTGAGTCACTAGATAAGACAGTGACTGCAGATAAGAACAGAGTACTAAGGGTACCAGGTTCGCTACATGCAGAAAGCGGTTTTTCTTGTGTTAAGCTCTCATTAGATGCACTCAGTGATCCAGATTTAGTCTTTGAGTCTATCATTAGATCTGGTGGAGAGGATGAAGTCAGCTTGACACTCGAAAAAGACTGTGTTAGTGATTTGGACAAAGTTACTGGATTTGCCAAAGGTACTCACACAGTACCTCGCTGGCAGGCTCTACACCTAAGTGTCCAAAACTAGGACAATAAAAAATCCCCAAGATGTTACCCTTGGGGATTGGTTCTAGTGTAGTGCCTCATTCTTCGGAAGGTTCTCTGTCCTTAATTGAAACTAGAATCTTACGTGGAGTTGGGGACTCTTTGACATACTTCTGTCTGTAAGCCTCTTGTCGCTTTATTCTAAGCGCCAAGTCGGCTTCGTCAGCACCGCTTTTAGATAGAAGTCCATTGACTTCTATAAAAGCAGCTTCTTCATTAAGAAGATTAACAATTCCCTCCACAGGCACGTTCATCCTCATAATCTGTCTGCCATCGTCTAAAGTATGGAAATCCGATTCCCATATAAGCGCGTCGCGTCTAATTGATAGCTGCAACGCTCTTTCCCTTGTTACCATAGCCCAGCCAGCCACAAAGGGATCTCCTTTGTTCGGACTGCGGTCATTGAGTACACTACTAATAGTGATCTGATTTAGTACATCTTCACAGATTTCTCTTGCTACAGCTACATCCATTTCTTTTAGTATTCCTAAAAGCCTGGATCGTAACTCCTGATCATTTCTGATCGCAGGTATCGTCTCTTCTGATGTTATCATCTCGTTAAAGTATTCTTCATCACTCATCTAGTTACCTCACTCTTGAGGCCTTGAGCATTCTTCGATTGTAAGGTCTGCTATGGGACTCCATACTCGGAGATACCCTCGTAGTTTGTCAATCTCTTCATAACATCTCTTTAACTCAGCAATTAGGTCCGGTAGTTTGGCAATTTGTTTCGCCAATGTTTCGTTGCCATCTCGTATGTAAGCAAGGGCGACACCTCCTTGGGTGTTCACTATCCTTACTTTGTAGCCATCGGTCCCGCCGTCTATCAAGAAGTCTGGTTCGACTCCTTCTTCGGCTGGATACCATGAGGCCATCCACGGTCTGGAATCTTCCATTCCTTCAAATTGAGTTAAATTAATTCTTTCGTTACTCATCTAGTTGCCTCAGTCTTCAACTGGGCTGCCGCACACAAGGCAAGTGTCATCAAGCACAGGTGAGTAATCAAACTCACAAGGCTCGCATCTTTTTTGCTTTATCATAGGAAGCATGCCAAGGTATATGTTGTTAAATCGAATGACATTATCCTGTCCTTCGTTAATTACATTTCCATTGACAATCATAGCAAGGTCTGGGTATTCCTTATTCTCTTGCTGAGAGTAAAACTCTCCACAGAGGTCGGCCCAGACTCTTCGCCATATTCTTACTTCTTCCGTTAGTGCGGCGATTTGCAAATCTCTTTCGTTGCTCATCTAGTAGGGAACTTCAGTAAGTTCCCAGTAGTTCGACTTTGAAGAAGTCTTTTGCCGAGTCTGCAATTGCGTGATAAAATTCCGCAGTGCAGTGATCCTGGTCTGGATCTCCAGCAATGGCTTCCGCTACGTCCTCCCAAGCGGAGGTCGTTTCAGCATAACGCCAGGCCATCTTCTTGTCTCCCAAATCATCAACGATTAACTCACAGATAGCTAAGCTAGCTGCGCGAACGTCGTCTTTGTATTCTTTGATGCAAATCATCTAGTTACCTCACTCGGAGGCTTTACATGCTAGGTCCAGAAGGCCAATCGGCTCCAGATCTAGTACTGTTCGATGGCGTTAGCTCATCGGGTTCTGGATGGGTTTCGGCTTCGTCATCACGTAGGCGTTCCATATACAACGACTCTAGTGCATAGAGTCGCTCCAGTTCAGATATCATGCAAGGTACCCAGCAAATAGCATTGCGCGCTGTTCCTGTCAGATAAAGTTCTTTGCCTATCAAAGGCCAAGATACTCTTCCATCTGCAAGCTGTACTGCGTCTGCATTAGTTATTCGCTTTGTAGCTTCAATCTCTACCTTCCCCATTCTTTCAGATCCGTGTAGGTCATAAGATTTCAGATAACTAAACTGGTTAGCCTCCATCTTACTCCTAAACGTTCTGATGTCCTCGGGATGTATTTTCGTTTCATCAATTCCTTGACTCATCTAGTTGCCCGAAGGCATTACGAATAAGGGTGGACGCGGTCCACTGACTTGAAGTGAACATCGGCCTTTTCGCCGGAGTAGTTCTCATCAAGCCACATTTGGAAGACACGCATACTGTTTATTCGGTCACCGTAGTGACCGGTATACCCACTCACAAAGGCAAGCAGCGTAAAGTGAATAAAGTGTCCATGAACGATATAGTAATCGTCTATGCTCAACTTACCACCGAGACTAATGTATTGATTATACATTTCATCTACGTCTTCATTACGCTCACTTACTTTGATTGCAGGCGGGTCCCAAACCTTGTCTCGATTTGGGTCTTGGTCTTCTTCGCGCCACATCAATTCTTCAATTGATTTCATGTTACTCATCTAGTAGGAGCCTCTCATAGAGAGTCCATCTCAAATGCCACGTCATCGCCGTGTGCATCTAAGCGGATAAAGAGACGATTGTAGGTGTTACCCTTTTCGCTCTCTTTTTGCGTTCTCATGAAAGAGAACTTTACAGGCAAAGCCATGTCGTCACTTTCCAGACGGGCGATAAACTGGTTGAAGTGTTGTTCTTCAAATCCATTAACCCAAAGGGTTACTTTCTCGCCAGTTGAAGAGGTCAGACGGACTGCGGTGTTTTCACCGAACTTACCAACAATACCACTCTGGAATGATTCCAGGAAGTATCCTTCGTACAGTTTGTCTCTGTCTGCTCTAAGTGTTTCACGGTCTTCAAATTCACCGGATCCACGTAGCTCTTTGTCCTTATTTTCTTGCTCCTTGACGTCTTCCATGAAGGCGTCCAATTTGGTTTGTTGATCACTCATTATTACTCACCTAGTTACCAATTTTAGGCTGTTGCCGAAGGGTTATGAAGATAACCCTTACGACTCCAAAGCCTTTCGTATCTTTGCCAATTTTTCAATCACTTCTGGCGACTTGTAGCTGCCTTTTACAGCAGTTTCGCCAGTGTACACACACTTAGGTGTGTTTGATTTTATTAGCCCATTTCCCGCTATCCAGTCGTTACGAAACGGCACATGATCCTTAGCAAAGGGTCTATGCGCGTTACAGTAACCGTCCTCCTGGGCGGGATTCCTGCATGATACTCGTCGGCAAGGCTGTCGTAGACTACGAAGCTTCTTTGCTTGCATGAAGTGGGTTTCACAATACAGTTTTACCCTATCCTTCGATAATCTCACAAATTTTGCTCCACATTCTAGACACTTATCCGAGTCTCTAATTTTCTTAGCCATACTCTTCTCTAGTAGAGGGATTCATACCTCCCACTTAACACCAAGGATTCTAGACCACATCGGGTGGTCTATGTTACACAACTTGGCGTCGTAGGTTGGTACTCCTTCTCCGTAAGGGAGGATTCTTGTTTCACCTTCGTGGTTAAACAGAACCCATCCTTCGGCCTTCAATGTAGGCATTAAGACGTCTGCAAATTCAGCAGCGAATGGAAGTTCTCTAACGACATAGTCGATTAGTTTCTTCAGTGTAACAGATAACTTAGATCTGATACCCACTCGCTGTAGTTCTTTCAATACATAGTCTTCGCATGCACGTACTATGAACGCCCTGTTAAGGTCGTTCTCGTGCATTGCCCCTTCAGCCGCTTCGTATTTTTCAATAAGAAGACGGTGATCCTCTCTTTCAGCTTTGGAAATGTCTGAATCATCTGTTTCAGACAAAGATTGACCTCCCGGTCTAACTAGTGTTATTACTTCACCAGTCTTTTCACGATGTGCATCTAGAAGTAGCATCAATATCTTCATCGCCAGTTCTCTCTTAGAACCTGGCTCTGGTAGGTGCTTCCTCAATTGGGCATTTGCTTTCACGCATTGTTTAACAAACACCTCAGCTTTCTCGCTCATCATTCCAATAAGGGCGCCGACTTCCGCTACGGGTAGCGGTGGGTCGAACGTTACCCCATGTGCCTCTGACACGTATGTTCCTGGACCCAATGGGTCGTCATTTTCTCCATGTGTGTATTTCCAGCTCATATTTTCATCTCCTTTAGCTTAATTCTCATTTCTAGCATCTGTATTAAATGGTCTTTACACCAAGTAAAGTATACAGCTTCGTTGCTGCAATAGCAGCAGGTTTCGCTGCTACCATGTACTCCTTTTGTGTAGCCATTCGTATCAATTACATTTACCATCATCTAGTTGCCTCACTCGGAGGCGTCGATTAACTTCCATATTTCTTCTTCAATATCGGGATAGCCTCTTGCTAAGGCATTCCTAACGATACTCAAGTTTCGACGGACTAAATCAATCTCTTCATAACATCTCTTTAACTCAGCAATTAAGTCGGGAACCATCATGAACAGCGGTAGGTGAGCAGTTAAGTCTCCCATTTCCACTGTCGCAAATGTATGTCCTTCATTCGTTTGCAGGGTGTAAGGTGGTGCTACAACACCACTAACCATAATGTCGGCTACCCTTTCGTAGCCGTCTTCTTTGGGTTCATGGATGTGTTCGTGCCACTTTCCTTCTGCAATCGTCCCTTCAAATTGAGTTAAATTAATTCTTTCGTTACTCATCTAGTTGCCTCACTCGGAGGCGTTATATTGACATCAATGCAGCAATTTGCTTAACAGGGACATCGTATCTGTGTTCGATTTCCTGAAGTAACTCTAAGAGTCTATCTTCAGATTCATACATTCTCTTCAACTCAGAAAGAAGATTTTCAACATAGTCGTAGTCGCCACAGATGTTTTCTATGCGCTCTTCTCTTGTTGCTGTTTTTCCTTCTAACCAAGTCAAGTCGATTCTTTCGTTACTCATCTAGTAATCAGCTAGTAGCTGACTATTCCCAGTCAAACAATTTAGTCTGATCTGGATTATTGGCGGCAATGAACTCTGTGATATGTTTCAGTAAAAGGTCATAGTTGTCGATATCAGTATCGACCTTATTTCCTTCTGCGTCCTCCATTTCTAAAGTCCAATGCCCGCCAATTTCCTCACCAATTTTAATGCTCAGCATCTAGTAGCCCTTTGGCTATTCCACGAGAACCATTGTAGCATCAACAAAATGTTGTGCTGCAGATTCTTCAATAGCGGAACGAAAGTAATTCTCTCCAGCAAATACAGTATTAAGCATGTGCAGTGCATCGTCTCTAACAAGATTAATGTTCTTAGACGGGTGCTTCATTGTGCACCAGGTTCTGAAATCACTCTCGATTTCAGCCTCTGTCTTATACTGATGACTGCGTATCTTAGTAGTTATACTAAGTCCTAGCAATGGTAGGGCATCTGCATAATCTCCAAAGGCATCATCGCCTCTGGACCCAGCACTCCCCATTTTATCCACAGCTCTTGCTAGATCTGTACTTTCCTTAGCCCACATTAGTTGGAAGGCTATCAAAAAGATCTTTTTGTTTTGTTCTCCGTTTAAGTACGCATTAGTTACATAAAGAGGTCCATCGGTTAACGGGTTCTTCTCTTTTTCACTAAAAATTTCAAGCCTTGCGTTATGCAAGGCCGACTTAGTATTGTATCCGTAGTGAGCTAACTTTTTACTATGTAAGTTCCTACGAAGTATTTCAACACAAGCGTAAAACGTTTCTTTCCTCATTAGAGGCATGTGCTTAACAAGCGCATACATTCTAATTCTAAATTCACTTTCTATCGTCTTCCTTTTGCGAGCAATCTCGCTAAGGGCTTCATATTCTTTGATTAAATCTTCATTCATCTAGTAGCCTCTCGGCTTATTCGTAGTCACGAATAGCGATTCCCACAGGGAACCTCGGGATTCCTTCATCAGTTAGCTCTTGATATTTTACTGTCAATTGCTGCCCGATGTAGTCTTCACCGTTCTCAAAGAGAACTTTACGTTCATCATGAGTTCCTGTTGGTCTGGCAGTAAAGGTCTGTCCATCGGGAGTTTGACACTCCCATAGGACACAGCCTGCTTCTATACCAGTTCCTTCAGTAAAGCCAACAATTTGATATTCACTATCCATGAATGTCTTTACTTTCTGTAGGTTAGCACTTCGCTTTCCAATTGCGTAGGCGCCAGTTAGATTTCTAACCATAGCTCCTTCGTAACCTTCTGCTACAAATCTTGCTTGTGCTTCGTGTATCTCCGATTCGGTAGACACACTTACGTTTTCAACTAAGGAAAGATACGTTGCACCGTTTGTAATCTCGGTGATCGTTTGGTATCTTCCTTCAAAATCGACCTCGTTTTCTAAGTCGATGCAGTCGTAAACGCGGATAGAAACTTCAAACATTTGTTGATCGTTTCCTTCCTTAAGCGTCACTCTGCGTACAAGTCCTACAAGTTCTTGGAAAGTCAGCGTATCGGAGTATAGTTCTCCGTCTAACACTAGGTTAGTGTTGCTGTTGTTATTCGCCACGTCGTCTCTGATATGATTCAGATGTGGGAACGCCTTTCCTTTTCTTGATAGTAGTGTTACTGTTCCATCGTCGTTGAGCTTAGCTAGACAGCGTACGCCGTCGAACTTTCTCTGTACGATTGCAGGGTAAGTGATGTTATGCTTGCGCTTCGTAAATGGATGCGCTAGCATTGGTAGAAGCTTAACTTCGGTCTCAGCTTGTTCGATAGTATCGAAATAAGCTTCGTCACGCTTTTTGTTAAGCTTTGAAGTCGCCTCAAAGATCGCTTGCTCTTCAGCGGTGCGTCCTTGCTTGCCTTCATTTATCACTTGACCAGGAGTCTCTTTTAGCTTCCCGTCCACCTGCCCCGACTCTACCTTTAGCAGGTATCCGTCATCAGTTTTCTCTACCCAGGCTCTCCATTGCTGGATCTTACCTGTACTTGTTTTCTTGAACACAGTTTGTGTTTGATGTATTGTACTCATCTAGTTAAGGAAGATTATTCTTCCTCGTTGTTGACGACTTTAACCAGCGTGTATTCTACGCTTCTTGCGTCCAGATAAAAACAGATATCGGCAACGTCCATATGTCCCGTAAGAGACCAGTCAGTTTGCCATTCCATTGTTCTGTTTTCCTTTGGCATTATTTGTACTCCGTAATCGAAGTACGCTCCCTCATCCATGAGGTTGCTTCGTAGTTCACGAAGGTAGTCAATGTCTACCTTGTTCAGGTCAAAGTGTATATGTGTCCATGTTGGTGGTTCACTCATCTAGTTTAATCCTCAGCATATAGTAATAGAACATATCTACTACCATTATCAGTACTAGTAGGCAATTCACCTACTACGCTAATACCTAGTTTAGATCTAAATCTTTTCAGAAGCATCTGAACTTCATTTCTACTAGGAACATACCTTGGACCAATGACAGATGGCCATGCTTCAAGCACGTCTAGAGAAGTAAATTCGTCCCCTTCAAAGGACTTTACTACTTCTCCCAGCCATCGTTTTTGTCTTTCGTTTTTCGCCATAGGTTTCCCTCAGCGTCGACGTGTCATCACCTTTACTTCAAGTGTTGCAGAGTGAGAACGGGAAGAGTTATCTTCTATCCATCTCTCGCCGTGCTCATCAATCAACGCGGCAGAGTTAGTTTCTAACCACTCTTCGTCGTGTGCTTCAATCAGCCTCTCGCGGTTTTCCTCCAACCATTCGTTTCCGTATTTTTCTCTTAATGTTACAATGGAGAATGATCTCCCTGTAGCATCCTTTACACGCATACGGGTTGCCCCGTCCCAAGCGACCCCATTGTGATTTCTTTGTAATTCAGCAATTAATTGCTTTCTTAGTTCGTCACGGGTCGCTCTTATCTGCTTGTACAGTTGGTCTACTTCTTCCCACTCTTCAAATATTCTTGAAGTTATTGTAAAGTTATTACTCATCTAGTTAATGCTCTGTCATCACTTGAGGTGCTTAAGTAGCACTCCATTCCTTCTCAGGTTATTGGCTCTTTGCTTTGCGCGAAGTTTGCCATGTGTCTTATCGCTGATTCCTAATATTTGGTTCAGCTCCTCAAGGGAGCCACTACGCTGCCAAGATCTGACAAAATCCTCGTCACTTATTCTTGTCACGTATCCCCTTTGTAAGATCACTTTGTGATTGGAAAGCATTGCTCTGTAATATTCATCATCTGAATCTTCATTACTCATCTGGTACTGCAAGTAGGCTTTCGTACCTACCCTTGCGAGGAGTTTCCCATTTCCTCGACGCCCTGCTTCTACTACTACGACAGGGAGCGACTTTATTTAGAACAAGCAGTCTGATGCTGTGTTCCGTACGTGATTTCAGTACCACTTTCTTCTAGTCAAAATTACATGACATCAATAAAGGGACGGTGCTTCATTTGGGATCCGCACCACCCATGGTAAGTCGTCTAAACCGTTACAGTTTTTCTTCTTAAATCACTAAAACTACATCTAGTCAATTCAACAAGTGCATCCACCCGTAGGGTTTCCACACTCGATACAAATTGTTGATTCGGGGTCATACAAAGAACATTCTTCGTAATGTCCGTCTTTTCCAAGACACTCTGGACAGCGCTCAGCGTAATCGGTCAGCGATTTCAATCGCTCGATTTCGTCCTCTTGTACCGTTAAGAGTTCTTTTAGTCTCTTAACGTACACCGCTGCGTCCAGTAATTCCTCCAGCAAGTGCTGGGCCCAGTCGCTGGGCAAGAGATCTGTTCTCTCCATTGTGACTCCGTATTTCTTGAATCCACGACGAGCCCTACTTTGGATCTCGTCGCATAATTCGTCTTCGATTCTACTCATCTAGTGACCTGCACTTATTCATCAAGTGGGTCTTTTTCGGTCAAACAGACCGCTTTGTTTCCTTTGTCATCGTCATACCAGTCACCGTCGCCCCAGTTGAGGTACAGGTTATGGTCATTAGCAATGTTTTCAGATACAAAGTCAAGAACCTCACAATATAACTTGTAGTTATTATCGTGAAGGTATTGAGTAAACTCTCCTAAGTTCATCCATACCTTTGTCTTGCCTTCTTCTACGTCTTTTTCAATTCGCATCTAGTTACCTCACTTTCTCTTGAACTTTTTAGTGTTCTCGTGAAAGGGGTTTGAAATCGCTCTCTTGACAAAGTTAGGTGAACAGTCGCCACCTAGCTTGCCTTTGACATTCATAGTCTTGAGCAATTTTGTGATTTCTAAAAAGCTCTTTCCAGCTTTTTTCATAGTTTTCATTGAAGTAATAATATCTTGTTCTTTCCAATTAGGGCTGAGATTTCCTTTAGAGTCTACATCCCATCCGTAAAGGGCTGATGTAAACTGCTTCATGTTATCTCTTTTTGTCTGCATGAATTTCTTCATGATGTCAGATTGCGTCGTGCCTGCTAATTCATTTAGAGCATTCACGGCGGAACTAACACTTTCTGCCTCTATCATTACGTCATCATCACTCAAATTAGAGTCGTTAATTACTACAACTATTCTCATCTAGTCAATGGCTTACTATCCTCCAAGTCGAAACTTTTCCAGGATAGTGTTTTACCAGGTTCGTGCGCTTTAGGAGTTGTCCTATGCTACTCGCTCTTGGTAAGAACGTCACGCCATATGTATCAAGCCACCAGCCATGGAACTGACGTGTACTAAACACCGTTCCTACTGGTCTTGATCTAATTAGTTTCTCGTATCTCACAAGACTTTTAACCATCTAGTATGCTCATTCATTGAGCATGTTAAGAAGATACTGACAGGATGCTTTCATAGCATTAGCCAGTTTCTTTACCTCAGCAAGAGCTTCCTCTTTACTGATTTTTCCACAAGCACCATCATTCATAATATCAAATACCGCCTTAGTTAGTGGCTTAGGTATATTTTCATTAATAGATAGTACGTGATATGCCTCTTTAAGTTGCATCTGGTGAGAGAGCCATGCTCACATTCAATTTGACTCTAGTCTGTGTTTTATTCCACTGTGCTCTAAGACTAGAGTTCACAGTAAAGTATGTTCCTTGTTGGGGGAACTAGTTCCCCAGCCAGAGGCCCTTCAGGTAGCACGGACCGACCTGCAGTACCGGACTCATCAGGATGTTTTAGTAGTCAAGAAAGTGATTAAAGACACTAAGAGTATTCTTAGTTCTCTTCTTGTTGGGTTTAACAAATGTTACCGCGGTGCGGCACACGCGTCGTCTTCTCCCAGGCTACCGAACGGTAGTCTGCTAGTTTCCTTTCTTTATAGCACACAGAGTACTTTTATCTAGCTCGCATTTAATAATAGCAAGCCAGCACATAGTTCCCATAGGGAACGTGTCTATCTCTGTCGCATTGAATGCGAGCGCACGTCATAGCGTTAGCTCAGCATTTTACTCTCTCTAGTTACCTCAAGCTTCATCCCAGTCCTTGAAAGGACTCGGCACGTCACCCGAAGTTTGTCTAAGAAATTCCTGTTCGGCTTCGTCGATTTTATCCATAGCCTGCTTTAGTGTAGCGGCGACGTTCATCATGAACTCGACGTCATTTCTAAGCACAGTAATTCTAAGATTAACATAATACAATAGGAATAGTGTAGCTAACGCTATTCCCAATTCTATGTCTATACTCATCTAGTAGGTGAAGATCATCCAATCAAAGCACCGTAGTTACAGGATTCTAGCCATGCTATGAATCCAGGCAACCACTCTGGTATCTCTAATTGGTTCTCTTCAAGGTATGTTATGGTTAGGTTCAAGCATTCGGCAAACACACTACAATTTTCTGCAGTTGCTATTACACCGTTCCACGAGAACTGTTCCACCGATCCTATCCATCTATTCGATAGATGGCTTGGGTCGTCATTACTTGGCGCGTGTACATTCCAGAATTTCTGCTGGAGGCTCATAGAAGAGAGAATATTCTTCTCCTCTTCTGTAGCTCTCACGTACAGCTCATACTCCTTGATAGGAGGTTGAGCTAAGCCAAGTAGAGCAAGTTCCCTTGCCTTACCCATACCCCATATGTTCAATCTAAAGTATTCTCCAAGCGGCATCTGCTCGTACCCATCGGGGTCGGCTGGCCTGGAGTATGCTTCAGTAAATCTATACATATCGTAACCCATTCTAGTATCTCAGCTAAGCGGATCATGAATTCCACGCTCACCAAGAGTCCAGCGCAGAGTCTTAACGACTCCCTCCAGCGCTTTGTAATTCCTGGCGGCATCTTTCATTGCATCCTTATTTTTAAGAATCTTAGCGTGTTCAAATTCGCACTGCCAATTATTCTTAGTGGATTCTGCTCTGTCGAGCATAGCTTCGATTTCTTCCCAGGTGCGGTCATAAGTTCTCATAACTGCCCTGCCATCTGATTTCATATTTGAATCCATCTCTAGTGAGTTGTCTTATTGGTTATCTTCGACAAACTCTTTTTGCATCTTCTTTAGTTTTTGTGCACCCTGATGTAGCTGAACTACACCCTCGGAACACATATCCATGGCAGATAGCAAAAAGCAAATGCCTGCTCCGGCCTCTGCTTTTTTGTCTAAGCCAAATTGACTTACGTCAATCGGATATTCTTCAGCCTTCTCTTTGAGTAACTGACGAAAAAATCCTGCCATCTCTTGATACACTTCTGGCGATTCCTGCTTCACTACATTGGCCACACCAATCATGCTTCTTTCAAAAGCAGGGTGTTCGTGGCACATAGCGAGCCCTCCAAGTATCATCTCCAGTTGTCCGATTTCTAAATTATCTTCTTTCATCTAGTAGATCAACGCGCGGTGTTAGCACCTTCATACGCTAATTGATCTGCGCGCTCATTCCATCTAAAGCCACTGTGGGCTTTGATGTGTGCGCTATTTACAGTAGTGCCAGATTCTTTGACTTTAGTAAAAAGTCCTTTACATTCAGCGACTAACCTGCGGTTCTTGGAAGCATTCCAATCACCAAGTACAACATTCAGAGCATATTGTGAGTCCGAATAAATAGTAACCTCACCATAGTCATCTATGATTAGCTTATTATTTGCGCACCACATTAATGCTCTGTATATTCCTGTTAGTTCGCCAGTGTTATTACTGCCAACTTCTGCTCCAATATACAGTGGATGTCTATGGTCGGTTATAACTCGCCCTTTGCCTTGGTTAATCACTTTGCCGCTTTGATGATCTCCTGTATCACCTTCCACGACAACGACTCCCCAACCAGCAGGTGTATCTTTTGTTACGTTATTGTTTCCCATAGCACTTCCATCTGTGTAGATGTTTATACTCATCTGGTGAGAGTAAACCCAATTTGTCAATTATGTTTACGTCCTTCTAAGGTCACGAACTCTGTAGCTCGCTCCGCTTAGTCAGGTGAGAAATACAAGACTAGTTGTCCCCGTTATCACTAGAACGAAGCCTAGTCTTAGGCGATGTTCGTAATGAGTCCTATCGTCGATAGAAGGGTGGACCACTCGGCTTTTATTTCAACTTTGCACAGCAAAGTTATCTTCGTGAAAAGATCGTAGCAATCGCGGAGATCTGTGTGACCGTTCCGCAGAATTGACAACTATTCTTTTTCATATGAAGATTTTAATCCTCTTGCCCCTGATTATTCTCGTAAATTTTGACAACACACACGCTCTCATGATTCTGTAAAGACTCTCTAAGTTCTTCTAAGAATTGTTTGAGGCAGTGTGTGTTTACGTCATTGGCTTTCGCCTCAGTTTTAGTTTAACTCTCTGGTGAGGAACCCACTACAGTCTCTTCGCTTAGCTAGGTTTGCATTTGAGTGTTGCATGTGTCCCGCCGTAAGCGATTAGCTTACTGCCTTAGAACGCATGTGTGATTTAGTCGCAAGCGACATCTCGAACGCAAATGTGCTTCTAGGTTAGGTCGTTAGAGCCTAACCCGAAGCAATTGCTGATTACCCCGAGTTTTTTCACGCTAGAGCCTGGTGAATCATATATAATCCCAACGGATGTGACCCGTAGGGAGGATTATATGTGATTTGATAAGGCGATTGCTGTGAAAAAATACGGTGGTAATCGAAGTGGCTGAGTACGTCATTGTTTCCTCAGTATTTGGTTTCCTCTGGTGAGACACCAGCTAGCACGCTAGCTGTGGTACCTCCTTTAGGAGGTAGGGGACACTATCCATAAACACTACGGTAAATCGTAAGATTTAGCTCCGAAGATCAGCTTCGGTAGCGGCAGTAAGTGTTTAGGTAAGTGTAGACCGCAGTCCGTAGGACGCAGTCGACACGGTAGTGGCCCCAATAGCAAGTGCGTGACGCCGTATGGCGCTAGCGCTTAGCGTGCAACGTCATAGTTGCCTCAGTTTTGATGTCTCTAGTAACGCAAATCATCCTATCGGATCATCAGCGTCATATACGTATTTACGAGTAGCGTCATCAAACTTGATTTCACTACAGTCTACGATTTTGCACAATTTCAGGGTTTTCCCATGTACTGTCCCAGGTAAGCGAATGATCCTTCTTGGATCTGTCGTAACTTCCCAGTCAAGTAACAAGGTTCCTTCATCTTTCAAGTCCTGCACTAGTTCGCCTTTAGCGGCTTTAGTGAAGTCTTGTCTCATGTTAATGAACCTCTGCTTGTATAGGTTAGCGTATTTATCTGATAGTTTATCATAGCTCCAATCCTCATATATGAGATGGAAGCCTTTACTACCGCTAAATACTATATTGCTATTAGTCATATCTAGACCGTCGAAGTAAGTTCTAGTGGCCTGAGTTCTTTTTCTGTGATTCAACCACAGATCGAAACCAGAACCTTCTAGTTCTTGTTTTAACTCCATTAGCATATTTACTCCTTCATTGTAGTCTGCATTATCGTAGTCTACGTCAAAGTAGAGCCCTTGATACAGCATCGTGTCATGATACTGTGGTAGGCACCACCCTTTCTTTTTCATTTTGGCCTTGCCGTGCTTTCCCTTAGGATCTGGGCCGATTCCTTGCGGATTCAGCCAAGCGGACGTCGTATAATATACGTGCAACGGTGCCAGCTTCCTTAGCCACCTGAGTAAAGTACTCTTGTGACGGAAGTTGTCTTTGATTACACGAACTACGATACGTTCGCTTTTCCTATCCCAAATAAAAAAGCGGAACTGTCTGAAGCCCGCATCTTTGGGCAACCACAGTTCCGCTTCTGTTATCGAATTATAATAAGCTCTAATTTTCTTCACCTTTAGTTGGTGTTCCAAATTACGCTTCTTTCGATAAAGTGGACTAAGTTCTTGGCTCTTCTTGAAAGCCTCTCTTAGAGCCATCATTCCAAGTGCACCATTAGAGTAAGTATGACATTCACAGTCATTCTGCCCCTTGCGGTCACACGCAGGGTGATGTCTCTTCGGAAAGCGAGACTCCATTAGTCCCACACAAGCTCCAGGTTGAGCCACGAAATGTGGCAAGTCCGTTTGATGATGTTCACAAAGATACTCGCCCGATTCTACACGTAACTTGCAGCGTTTACCGCTACTTGTGTGCGCTTCACAGCGAGTCTCTTTTATTTTCCATTTTTTATTCATCTGATGAGGGTCACTAAACGCCTCGATTGCATTTATCGCAATAGAGATCGTGCTTCTCTCAGTCGGAACCTAGGTTGATTTGCATTTAAGATAAATGCAATCGAGTACCTTTCGTAGCCAACGATGTTATCTGGTTCAGTGACGATAGGTTCTTCATACCACCGGAGTGTATCCAGTGTTGAACTAACTTCTCATTAATACCCAGGTAGAATTCTTTTGTTTCTACTAATTCCCTTCGGTGTTTCATGTGCCCATCTGGGAACATGCAAACGAATGGTTTGGCCAAAGGGCGCCCCAGCAGTCACATCGTGCCACTGCAAAGAATATGCAATAGATTCTGTAAAAGTTCTATTGCTATTCATTATGTTTTCAATTACAACATTCGTCGACTTTGTCTCCATGGTTACTCTTCCTCTCGAGGAGGCTTTGTACTTATCGCATGCAGTGTCGAAATCCGACGCACTACCAGTGCGAGCGAATAGCGGTTCCCTGAGGCTCATATTGAGCATTCAATATGACTTAGCGAAGCACGGTAGTGCGTTTCGTCATAGTTTCCTCAGAATTTAATAACCCTCTGGTGACGAGACCAGCTAGCTTGCGTGCCACGGTCTGGTGCCTATTCCGCGAGGTAAATCCTAGAAGCTTTAGATCCTATCTAAAGGACGGAACTTTAGTTCCGGTTTCTGGGATTGTCCCTCGTGGGAGGTGATCCGTCTGTGTGCTTGCCTAGATGTGATTAAGATCTAGATAGATCGTAACCACGAATGTGGGCGGCGTAGCCTTACGATGTATCGAAAAAGATCTTAATCGACACGTCTTTGACTAACGTAAGCCACGTCATTGGTTTCCCTCAGCGGGATCTCGTCTGGTGACGAAATACACGAAGTGCTAGCGTGTTGCGCGAACGCGAGAAACGCGAACGCGAAGTGTATCATAATCAGGTCGCATTAGGACCAAGATTTGAGAGGCATGAGCAAGGGAGTATCAGGAGGTTGCCTAACAACTCCTGACACTCCATGCGTGTAACACTGGGGTGAGAGAGCACATGCAGCGAGGCCGCAAATGTGCTATTTCACTAGGGTGTTACCATGTTCTTTAATCTTGATTTTACGCAGAGTCATCGTTGGATGGAACTCTGCTGTAAACATTGACAAGACTGAAGTACTCGCTCGGAGGGCTTCAGCCTTGGTAGTCCGTTACCATCACGGCTTTGGAGCGTAGCGTATAAACGCGCAGCGGTTATCCAAAATAAGCGATGGTTATTGCGACAGTGACCGCTGCTCAGCAGCAAAGTTGTCGGTCAACACCACGACTGTGATTCAGTGCGCAGCAACTCATTCTACTTCGTTGAATGAGTTCGTGTATGTTGACTGACGATTGCAGCCGCCTTTAGGCGGATGCAAGTCACGTCTTGTTCTGATACGTAGACGGCACTAGCGTGCCTGTCTAGGCCCAACAAGTAGGAAATGTGGAGAGTCAACTAACGATGTGTCGTTAGTTAGAGTCTCTACTTAGGATGGATACAAAGTGTTCCGATGTGCGAACACAAGGGTTGCTTTGTATCTACCGGTTCCGTTGCTTTGTTGGGCCGTGCTAACACACGTCATAGGCTTTCGCCTCAGTATGTTTATTTCGTCTGGTGAGAAGTCCAAGTTCGGTTCGCGTCGATAAATCATAGGCATAGCCCGATTTACCGCTTAAGTGAGATGGATCGCGCATGCGATTCCATCGAACCAGGCGAGTGCACAAGAGTATAGGTCTAAGACTTATTCTCATGGACAGCCTAGCTGTAACGAAGTCGACGCGGACCAGACGCGAATGCGTCTGTACGTCATAGTCTCCTCAGTATGGTTTCTTCTCTGGTGAGAACTAGATCATTATCTCCGCTGGCGCAGAGCAGCCTCAAGCACCTAGCACTAAGTTGATCCAGTAGGTTTGTTAACAATTCCCGTGGGCTTGATATGACGACCTCAGCGGAGTCATATCAAAAGTCGACGACATAGGGGCAAAAGCGCTCATCATCAAATCGCTGGATTTATGATATTCCTTTTGCTCAGGCTGTCGTTTACTTAGGGTTAAGTGCGGTCTGACCAGAATAGTCAGACAGAGCACTTTACGAATTGTTAGTGTACCTACTGGGGCTTTTTTAGTGCGTGCTTTTGGCACATACGTCATAGTGACCTCAGTATAATTTAGTTCTCTGGTGAGGCAATCACAGTCACAACTTGCACGGTGTTTTGCGATTGAGAAGTTGCGTGCAACTTTCTCGATTCTAGAGCCGAGCCCTAGTTCGCAGAACAAACACCGTGCATAAAAGACCTCTTCAGAGCAGACGAGTTTTCTTTCCTGGACACTCTCGGTTACCAGGCGTCTCGCTCTTTCTCCCATTGACTACTGCAAATAAGCACTAATCGCTGGTTAAAGTTCTTTTTCTTCACTATTTTTCCTTATCGCGCTAGGTCTAGCTTGTCCCGGAGCTCAGCTTCAGACGATCGTTCGATCGCGTACGACGTCGTTACCGCCATTACTGGAATCGCCTCCCAGTGCTCACAAAAGCATGTGAACGGGTTGGCTCCTTAGTTATTCTATAGTGAAATGCGTTGTGAGCAAACGTCATTGTTTCCTCAGTTTTGTTTTTACCTCTGGTGAGGAATCCATCTTCTTAGCCCCTCCTCTACTGCAAGTTAGTCTAGCTGCAAATCTGCAGCAGACGATAAATACTTTGCTTTCTACTTCAGCACTTTGTACTGCGTAGATTGTAGCGTAGGGTCAAGAACACGTCATTGGCTTTCGCCTCAGTTTTCTTATTGGTTCCTCTGGTGAATGAGCCAGTGCTTCCGCTTATCTGACTGATTAAAGCGCATAGCGGGCCCGATTAACTTCAGTCTTGCCAGACTAAGTAAATCTTTTAATTTACCGCTAGGATATTCTCCAATCTCAGACAGTCATGTACGCTCATTTCTGCGTTCACCATGGCTTTGCCTGGCTTGACCTTCGTTCTGCTCTTCGTCGAAGTATCGACGTCGATTAAAGATTGGAGATAATCCGTTGGTAAATTAATTTTCTTAAGTCCATCTCCGTTCACAGATTTACATTCGGTCTCCGTGGAAAGCTCCGTAGCGTTTGGGCGTAATGCCCACACTATTAGAGCTGTCGAAGGTCGACGTAGATTCTTCTGTCCGAAGAATCGTGTTTATCTGTGGTTGATGGATCCAGGGATCCTAGCGCCCTCTTCTCTCAAAGCAGGTTGCGCGTCATTGTTTCCTCAGCGGTATGTCTCATTCTAGTACGGCTTTCACCGTGTTCACTGATCAGAAGATTCGCTGTCTTCTTCATCATTAAGTACGTTCTCTCCATCGACGAAAGTTTCTCCTGCGAGCTTAGATAGCTCTGCGAAGTATGCTTCATCGCGGACCTGGCGACCAAAGGAAGCTTTAGGTTTGAACTTTTTCAAGTTGACCCCTTGCTTTCTTAGGCGTGCAGCTCTGCTCATAGCGGAAGATTCTGCGATGCTTAGAGCATCAGCAGCTTCTGCAGCCGAGTTGGCAGCTTGCCAGGTTTGAACGAACTCGATATCAGAAGCGCGAGACTTCTTCTCAGTGGTTTCTACATTTTCAACAATTACATCGTTACTCATGTTATATTCACCTCGTTCGTTTGTTTGTTCGTGGTTTTTTATTTCTTTGCTGGTTCCTACAGCAATGTGTTTCTAGTGAATCGTGGTTATTCGATTGTTGACAAATTAGCCAGACGGTTCGCAATCGAGCTTCTTACAGCACGAATGCCTTCAGCTCTTGTCTGAAGTCCCTCTGAAATGTCAGCGTATGGTGTAGTGTTAATATTCACTTCACCGCCTAACATTGACGTCAAGTTCTTAAGGCGATTGCTTAGGTCTTCTCTCTTCGTCTGGATTGAATCCAGCTTCTTTTCAAAGTCCTCAACTTTATCCTCGTTGAAACCATCTGCTACTTGTAGTAGCTGATGTTGATACTCAGCGATTTCTCTACTGAGGTTTGTTTCAATGTCTTGACGAATGTAGTTTAACTGACGGTCATTGTCAATGTATCCCATGATTCTTAGGTTGGTTCTAGGTCTGTGCCAATCTCTTGGACGACCATTTGCTCCGAGCCAATTATTATCGCTCGGATTACCAACCAGTGCGTTGGTTGTGCCGAATGTCTGAAGTAAATTGGAGTAGTTCTCCAATGTCTCCAGCTGATCACTTCCATCTCCTATTCTTGGAAGGAAGAAGGCGCCCTGACCGCTACGAAACGGTAGGCCACCCAAATCATCCCTAAGGACTTTAATGATCTTGTCTCTTAGCATGTTTTGATCCACGCTAATGGCAACTTCTCTAAACTCGCGTAGCAGTTGACCGTAAATATTAGCGAACAATGTCGCATCGTATTCTGTGTCTTCCCAATACGGAGAAACGGATAGGCACTGATCGAGCAAAGTCATATCTGGCTCGGCGACGGCATCGTCACCACTAGTCCATTGACTGTCGATGTATTGTGTCTTCCACGCATGGGCGTTGAAGTCTTGCGGCGGATCAAACTCCAGCCGGAACAAGTTGTGCGTCTCGACGTGAGAGCGTCCTCTAGAACGCCCTGTCATCTTGATACGTACAACGTATTCATTTCCTTTCTTCAAACTAACTACGTTAACTTCTCTATCCACCACGCCATCCCAGCTCTCTGCTTGTTCCAGAGGCTGTAGGCGAAGCCCATTCAAACTGTTTTTTGCAATAGCAAAAGAGTTCTTTAGGCTGCGGATAGGAGGTACGTAGGTTTGCCCTAGCTCCAATTCTCTCGCATTAGCTGCGAGGGCGGCATATGGCATCCTTCCTCCTGTTACGGAGTATATCAGCAACCACCCGCGAGTCATTTGTGCCAAATTTCCTTCGACAACATAACCCTCATTTGATTCATTCTCACTCATCTGGTGACAGTGTATATACTAGATTAATCGTGGTTCATCGTGACTAATCTAATCTATACTTTACAATAGCATGCTCTACTATGCAAACGCATAGTGGCAAAGGATTCATTCTATCCATATCAATTATTGATTATACTATGCCTATCACTCTATAAAGAATATACTAACATTAGGCTCTATACTTAGAATCCATCATTTGCTTTTCATTCTTCTTTCGTTTGATGACGCAGACATTATGTCTGGTCTGTCGCCTCACGGCAATTTTACTCATCTAGTGAGCTTATATGAAGCGAACCATTGGGTACGTTACTTTGAACTTACCCTTTATGATTCCTTCTTTCCAAGAAAGTATTGACTTCTTACCAGTCAATCTTACGCGTCGCCAGTCGTTTTTCATTTTGGTAACTTCTACAGTGTAGGAAGTTTCCAAAAGTCCTTTTAGTGGCTTTGACGTATTTTTGTGTATAATAAGGATCTCAGCTTCCCCAGGAAACGATTTCAAAATCGCCACCTTCGTCGCTTTGTCTCCATTCTTGAAAGAAGTCATTTTTGGCCAATTCTTCTTACAATCATTATACAGCTTTACCTTTCTTTCTATAAGCTTGGCATAATCTTCGTGCCCATCTGCAGATCTCCTGTTCTGCTTAGTGGGCACTTTCGTTGGTTGCTTAACCTCTATAGGCTCAGCTTTAACAGGGTTCTCACCCTCTGCGTTATTATGATTTACCTTTTTGTGAAGTCTTAATCCGCCTTCTGTATGGGCGGTAAATCCACAAATATCACACTCATATTGCATCTAGTGAACCTTCTCACATTTTAGTGATACGTCCAGTTCCCTTATCGGGCGTTACACCGTTCTCTATAGAGTCTAGTGTATTAAGCGACTTACTTGATTTCTGAGCACTGTTTCCAGTTACATCATCCATTTTCTTCAAGTAAGCCGTTTTATTTCTTATCTGTGTAAATTCTATGGTATCAGAGTATTGTACAAGCCATCGCTCATACGCTCTCAGATCTCCTATATCAAAATCACTAGGCTTGAGGAAATATACTCCTCTTTTCAGCTTGTAGTTACTCCCGTTTATGTGGAGTTGACTAGTTGCTGATATGTTAAGCCTGCAATTGTCTATCATCTCGATAAGTGTATCGCCAACTATTTTCTTAGGTTCTTCATCAACTTGGCACACTATACAGTGGCCCTGTCCCATATTTGGGAGACGGAGTACCCCTTCAGAAATTAGTTCGGGAATCCAGTCAGTGTAATTCTCTTCTTTCAAGAGAATACTACTGTGAGAAAAGTTTGAAGAAAGTTCTTCATCGGAAGGGGAAGTTATTACTTGCACTAAATAGTGCGCAGACTGATAAACAGCCCCTATACTCCCTTCTTTATTTATGCTGGTGTTTTCAGTTATTCTTGCGTTGCTAGTCCTTACAGTGGGATAGTTCATTGAGTTGTATCCACCATTCACTGTCTCTACTATAGGGGCAGTTAATTTGGACATCAGCCCTCTTACCCTTATTGTGTGGTTTGCAAAGCTCTGATTCGCACCGATGAAGCGTCTTATTTCAGCTAGGCCATCGGCACCCCTTGTAGTCCAAGGTCTGTCTTTACGGGTCCTAGTATCTCTGTATATTTCAAAGTGAATTATACTCTCTATTTTTTCTTCATCACATTCCCACCTCTGGAGCGTCTTACGTATAACGTAACATTCACCATTCCAGCTATGGGAGAGAAGGACATAGTCGTTAAACATAAGTCCTCTTGCTAAACTTTCTAAATTGTCTCCAATCATGAATCGCTGAGCCCACGAAGCAGTTTCGCCTGTGGGTACAGTATTCGTAAGATTGAGACCTAACGCACATAGCGTTATTTGTTCCTCCATTGCCTGGAGGGAATTTCTAAACTCTCTTAGATTCATCTAGTGCACCCTTGTTGCCAAGGGGCTTTCAAACTTCCTGAATAAGCTCGACTCCGTCAGGAGTCTTTGCTTTCAGAAACTTCTGTGGTTCGCCAGAACTCGGATTACGAGCACTACTTTCAAACAGATATATCTCTGTTCCCTTAGGTAGAACCAAGTCTTGCTTGGTCTTACCATAGTGGTAGTTTTCGTTTCCAGTTCCTTTACGACGTTTCCACATGCCAGTAATCAATGTAAACTTTCCAGCCATTTTACCTCTAGTGAAATATTACCAATCTTCGGTACATACTTCTATTCCAAAACAATGCTTGAATGCGAATACAGCAAAGTCAGCTTCAATTCTGACCATTAGATCACAATTTATACGGCATACATCAATAGGAATCACTCTCCAATGAGGCAGCTTTCTTATACTAGAAATCGCTTCACTTTCGACTGTCTTCTTCTTGAATATGCACGTAATGTTCCATCGGTTATCGTCAGTTTTCATGAGGTATCTGATTAAGTTATCAGTTACCTCAAGAAGTCTTCCGATCACCTTTATTCCGTATTCATCTGCCCACTCGAATGAGTCGGGCGGATTTTCAAAGAACTCTTGCTTTGTTATTTCTGGATCTTCATTGTGCGAATAGTGTGTGGTTTTTGGGACCACAATCACGTCTTCTCTTTTCTTAGGAATATCAGGAAGCATTGTAGGAACGTGGTCTTCAGTAGTCTTCGCGACTTTCCTTGCACGTCTCATTACAATTCCTCTAATAATTCCCTTAGCTTATCAACAGACTCAGATATATTGTCATATCTGGTATCTCTCAAAGCCATTTCACAAATATCTCTTTGCACTTTACGCAAAGAGAATAGAACCACTTGCCTATGCGTTAACCACCTATCAATATGATAGCGGTGCATAGTAAGTACTCCCTTTCCGTCACTATAATTTAGGCGACTTCCCATTAGAGAAATAAATTTCTCAAACGGATCGTCACTATACTGTAGCTGACCCAGTGAGTCAGTTACAGCTCTCAATAAAGTTCCAGGTCGATTAATTGGCCTAACATTAACGTTAGGCGGTATATAAATCTCCATCTAGTCTCGTAGTCTTATTCATCGAGTAAATCGCTGAATGAGATTTTTGAGTTTTGTAGTAAGCCCTTTAGACGGGCAGCATTCTGAGGTGATGTTACCACCTTCTCCATATTCTCGATTAGAGAATCTCTTGCTGCCTCAAGTTCTTCAAGTTCGCGAATAGCTTTCGCTACCCTTGTAGCTTCCTTCTTTCCAAGAAGGTCTATTCCACGTTGTACACGCTCATCATAATCAAGGAAAGAATATCCTTGATCCCAACGGTAGGCGAATACTGAAAGTACTTCGCCAGTGGTCGTTCCAAATGCGACATTTACTGCACTATCACTACTGTCAAGTTTGTAAAGGTCGATAATTTGTCCCTCGTTGTCGAGCATGCGCTCTCTGTAGAACTTATCGCACTCGGTTGGTCCCCAAGTTCTTAATTCGGGGTACTTCATTCCAAAGTGTTTGGCTGCAACACGTTTTGAGTAAAACTGCGCCCAATGATCAAACATCATGTCACTGGGTATTTGATTACTCCAGTGCCTAGATCTGTTTGGACACAAGCTTGCGTTCAAATCGTATTTTTCTACTAAATCGTCTAAAATGTCTATTTTCATTTCAAATTCCTCCTAGTGGTCTCAGTTAAGAGCCCCAATGATACTATTGTCTAGTTCATCTGGGCCTTGACCCTGTAATACAAGAGACATTATGTAGTCGTTAAACCAATTCTGTCTATTGCTACTCGGTTGGACTCCCCTTGCGGTACATCTGTCAACGTGAGCTTCACGCCACGCATCCAGCCTTTCTACCTGCTCTGGAGTCATTTCCAACATTACCGTTTCTTCTACTTCAGGAACCGTCTCTTCGACAGCCACAGTTCTTTTCGCCCTGTTGCGCCTTCTGATTCCTTTGGAAGCTGGTACATTTTCACTGATAACGGGTGCCCCAAATACGGACACAGCTATCAAATAAACGTCGCAATCAGCGATATTTATCTTAATGTACATTCTGTTACAAGTAGTCAATCCTACTCCTAACGGTGTAAACGGTATATCGACACTAGCACAATATCCTGCTAGTCCCATATCTCTAGTTCTCCTACTATACAGTAAGTCATATAGAGTGTAGTAATTAATGTAGGAATGGTTAGCTTGGCCATCGCCAATAGTAACCTCAGTAACTCCCTTAACATCTACCATATTTTCATATGATCCATCGGGGTAGTTTACGTGTCCTACTTCTCCTCCATTACAAAAGAGACCTTTATACTTATTCTGCGTACGACTAGAATTGAGCCAGTCTTTGAAAGACTGACTATTTCTAAACGCAACATAACAAGCTGATTCTAGTTCACTTCCTAGTGCGATCTTAGATTTTCTATGTGTTGATTCATCTCGGCGGTCGGAGTTGACGGAGTAAGTTCTAATTTGTAGAGCCACTCCTCCGCTGCCTGCATGCACCCATGCTTGTCGATAATTGTCCGCAGGTCGGTCATTTAGAATTAGTTTAGGCCACTCACTACTTCTAGTGACTCGCCCAGCAAATCGTTCTTCCGATCTGTTAGAAACAGTATTTTCGACAACCATTACGTCCCATTTACCGGGACTCTCTAAGTATACACTTATTCCTTCGTTAGTAAAATTTAGGCACATCGAACCTACATGGTTCGCTATGTGACTTGTACTAACATAAAGTGCTCTAGTTAAATTCTCACTCAGCGTGCGCGTTCTTGCGCCCGTACTGGTGAGCCATTCTTGTGTTATCATCTAGTGAGGTCCTCCTTTAGTTCCTCTGTTGCGGCTTCTGCCTCGCTCGGCGATACTTCTAAGACGAACTCAGAAAATCTTTCGATAGCGGTGCAGATGCGATCCAGTTTGCTTTCTATATTAGCAAGTCTGGTTAGTATAGGTTCATTATCCTTACTCATCTGGTGAGAGTAAACAGTAGTTCACACACAATTATCCTGAAGCGTTTCTACGTCTAAGCGTAGTATGATCGACGGGATCATACGTTCCAGGATAGAACTCATTAGAGTTCTGACTGGACGCGCCCGTGTCATAGCTTCAGGATAATCAAGAAGCGGATGTGACATTCGCTCCTACATGGTTATTTCCAAGTTTTTCGTTGTCTTCAGGTGGTCTCCCCTCGGTACCGTTCGGTAGCCTTGGTCCATCCTGACCGCTGATCTTTACCCAAGTTAATGGGATTTGGACCAAGTTAGAGTATTCTAAGTGTAGATTTCATCCCCAGTTCTGGGTCTTTAGCTAGTCGACCGGTAGGTGCCTGCGCAGATCTAGAATTAATGAGACGGCGTCATAGTACAGCACCGATATAGAAATCTCTAATCGTGGTACTGCAAGCCTATTCTATTTTCGTAGAATATTCTTTTTAACATTATTGCCATTACTTCATCTCTTCCTCTGCTCTGCTGCAGACGTTCCGTCCCAGGTGAACTTCGCAATTCACCTGCTTCCTTTTGTCTAACATTTTGACTTAAGCTGCACCAACGTTCTTTCGCGTCAGGTGTTGCAACTCATATCAAGTTGAATTCCTGGTTTTAGGGTCTACTTTTATGTGCATGTCAACATTTATGTGCTCACATGCTATGATATACCCCGACACCTAATCCTTCTAACAAGCAATTTCATAGAAATTGCCGCCGTACCTCAGTACGATGTGTTTGTCTTTAGATCATTGTGTGTGAGCAAACGTCATCGTTTCCTCAGCTTTTTGTTTATCTCTCTAGTAGGTAATGATTAAGCCTTGACATACTTACCTTTCTTAGCATCCCACTTTTTGCCCTTAGGGGGTCTGCCCCTAGGACGAACAGACTTGACAGGCTGTTTAGTGTATGCTTTTCTTGGCTTTTTAGTCTGCGACTTCAGTACCTTCTTTGCTACCTTGACGGCAGCGGGCTCGTTCTTTAGAGTTCCTGGAAGTACTACTTTCAGAAACTTTTCAGCATCTTTGCCCTCTAGCTCGATGTTAATCTCTATTTTAACCATCTAGTAAGCTTTCATTAAAGCTTCTTTAACAACGTATTAATACTGCGCTTTTTAGTTGCGTTAAAGATCAAAATTTGGGCGCCTTTACGCCCACTGATCTCAGCTTCCATAGTCATAGCCTCGGTTGCCCCGAGGAGTCTACCGATACGGTAGACAACCGCACTCACGTCTTTGAGCAAAGTGGATTGTAGCTTCTTAAGTTTTGAATCTGGTTCATACTTAACAGATAGCTCTTTCCAAATTGCCTCTTCGATTGAGTGTGCGGTAGTCGGTGCACCAGTGCACTCTAAGACTACTGTTAGCACAGCTTTTTCTAACTCGTTGTTTTTGAATTCAGGGAATGAAGGAAGTTTCTTTGCTTCCTCTTCTGCCTTGCGTTTTGCTTCAAGCTCAGCTTTAGCTTCAGCTTTCGCTTTAGCTTCTGCTTTTGCTCTAGCCTTTGCTTTTGCATTAGCCTCGGCATCTAAGACATCTCTTACTTGTCTAGCTTCGACTTTAGCTTTCTTCTTAGCGCTACTATCACAATGTTTCTTGTGACTATTCACGCCAGCTTGGCTATGAAACTCTTTATCACAATCTCCACATTTATATGCGCCGTTGATAGCAAGCTCTATTTTCCCTTCAAGTATCGCGCTTAATTGCTCGTTACTTACATCCAAATCATGTATAGTTATACTTATTCTAACCATCTGGTGATGCACAGAAACGACTAGTAGTTGATATTATCATAGATCCTACTATATCTAGGACTAATAGGATTGGTCCGCCTCGTGTTTTAAAGCGGTGGTACACTATCCGAGCGAATAGTGGTTTGAAAGCCAGGGCAAACTATCGAGTCAATTTTTGACTTTATTAGCTATTTGCCGAGGCGGTATCCTTATTGTCCTGGTTTTTGTCGTTTGTCTTCGGTGCTACCGAAGAACTTTTGATAAACTGTACATCTAGTAAACTCGCTTAGCCCCATGCGGGGTCGTAGCGAACCTTTTCTTTCTCTTTCTTCTTCTCCGTCTCTTGGATCTTTTCGACCTTCGACATATCGAAGTTAGAAGAGAAGTGAAGACCACCTTCACCGATTGCCTCGATCTTCGGTTTGACCACCGTAGATAGTTGGCTTAGTGGGATTCCACGCTTGCCAGAGTTCTTTACGAGTCTCTCCATAGCGTGCATAATAAGTGCGCTCACAAAGGTGTGAAGTGAATCTCTCACCTCTCCTAACCTTCGCTTAGCTTCGTCAAAAGCTTCGTCGCCTCTTATCCCAGCGGTGATGCGTAGTCTTCTCATAATTACATTACCGAGTGCATTTCGCATCTCGTCTGTATCAATAAAGTCAGATATAGGATCGTATTCTGACGATTCCATTTTCTTGAAAAATTGTTCTGGAGCGTCACCGAACTTTTCTAGTTCTCTGACAGCTATGTTGAATATCTCGTCCATTTCTTTACAGACTATATCCCCAATTTCTTTAGACATTCGTCCTACACGCCCTCTTTCGATAAGCGGTATATGATCTTCTTTATCTTCCTTAATGAAGTGAGCAGTCAAGAACACCTGGCAGTATTCTGCCATAGTGAAAAAGTCCGTCTCGTCTCCATCAAAATTTTTGTCTCTTACATACATTGTAATTCCTCTAGTAGGCAGTTAGCCTCAAGCGAAACTGCGTAGATTTTTACCAGTGGATTTACTTTCGTCTCCTCCAACTGGATCATTAGCACTACGCATCATGCCGTTCTCTACGAACGTGCGCATGGTTTCGATCTCTGTTTTTTTGGTCTTAGATGTGGGGATTGTAGCCCCAAAGACCTGCATAAGATCAGCCTGAGTTAGCTCACGATCTTCATCTAACGAATCAGTCATGGCCTCCTTTATGGCGTCCTCTATGTTACGACCAGAGAAATCCTTAGTTGCTTTTACAAGCTCCTTTATATCGAAGCCTAATTCACCTTTGTCACGTAGACCAAGGTGGATAGCAAGGATTTGCTCCCTCTCTGAAGCAGATGGAAGATCAATAAAGAATCTTCCTTCAAATCTGTCAACCAATTCAGGTGCGAATTTCTCCATATTGTTCGCTGTGAACATGAAGAATACACCAGCCTTATCTTCCTGCATGAAAGATAAGAATTGGCTTAGAACTGCATCGTGAGCACCACCGTCGTTCGTGCCATTTGACTGGCCGAGAAGCTTTTCAGCCTCATCTACGAACACGATGATAGGGGCGGCTGCTGATGCTGTACGCAACAGTCGTCCGACCTTAGCTTCCGATTCACCGACCAGAGATCCTTTCAGATTCTCTGCTGCAACGGTGATGAGATTCATACCCCACTCGTTTGCGATGGCTTTCGCCAAAGCAGACTTTCCACAGCCGGGTACACCGGCCATGAGTAGTCCACGAGGGTAGCTCAAAAAGCCGTAATCAAATGCAGCTTTAGTGAACCTCTTACGAAGACGTCCCGCCCAGTTTTTAAGTGGGGTTAGCCCTCCAATGCGTTCAAATCCAGTTCCTGGCCTGCTGATATTAAATCCAGCTTGCTTAACCAGGTACTGCTTCTCGTTGAGGATATAGTCGATATCATAATTATGCTTGACAGCGATCGACATGCACAGCACATTCTCGACTTGTCTGCGTGTCAGTCCGCCAGTGGCGTCCGCGACAGCTTCATAGTCGGCTTCCGTAAGATTTAGCATCTCAGGGAAGTCATCAGGTTGGTTCGTTACTACGTCCCTAGCCCAATGGCTTGCTGCAATTAGTCTCTCTTGCTTGCTTGGCATGTCGAGCGTAGCACGATACATGTGCTGATTTAGCTCGACAGGTATTGTCTCGTCCGTCCACAGCTGTGGATTTAGAGCGATTACCATTCTTGAGCCACCTTGTGAAAGGGCCTCAAATAGTGCCAGTTGCCTGTCAACGTGATCTGCGTTAGCGTCTATGTATCTATGCCAGTCACGAAGGATGAAGATTGCTCCTCTTCCTTCTTCTCTTTCATCATACTTGTTGATGAAATCGACGGCAAATGGAACAGTAGCACCAGGGAAATCCTCCTCTGGGGTAAAGATACGCTTCGGTACTGCCTTAACGGCAAACTTTGTTATGCTAGACGCGACATTAGTAGTGATCTTCTCACTACCGTCATCGTCTTCTACATAAGCAGCGTATTCTTGAAACCCTACAGATTCTCTCCATACGTATACTCCTCTTCCTCCACCAGCTTTTACAGCGAACTCTACAGTCTGAGCAATAATTTCCTCAGTTTCTGTCGTTCCCAATGCAATCGCTGGTACACATGCTCCAACACAGGCTCTCATTAATTCCTTTAAGTTATTATCCATAATAATTCCTCTAGTGAAGATGGCATCACCCAATAGACTGGGTGCGCTTAGCTCCGTCGCCGCCTTCGTGAGAAGCGGTCTTTACGACCTTAGCGTCGGTGATACCAAGTTGCTTCATTACCTTCTTAGCGGTAGCGTCGCAAAGATCATCAGCGAGACCTTCGATCTTAATGATCGTCTCGCCAGTGTTCTCGTCAAACAAGATGTCGATGTATTGTGGGTTAGACATTAAATCCAACCTCCACCGCCACCGGGCTGAATACGAATTCTCTTCATCTTCTTACCCTTGTGTTCAACCTCTTTGGTTTCTTTCTTAACGATCCATCCAGACAAAGCTGGTGTATCCTTAATCATCTTCTTAGCTACAGCACGATTGTACGGTTCATAAACTGGCTTCATAGCTTCGTTTATGCGATTTTGGCTATTTCCGTAGCCGGGCTCGTAAGTAAGGCACTCATATGTACCATCTTTTCTTACCCTAAATCCTACGTCATTTCCATTGTTGCGCCTTACCACAATATCACATAGGGGTCTCCCCGATATATTTGCTTGTGCGTTTAGCTCAACTTTGCTTCCGTTATATGCTGTCTCCAATGCTTCAATGAGAAGTTGTTTATTCTCCTCAGTGAAGCTCGTGTTTCCTTTTACCATATGGCTCATAGTACTCCTCCTAATGTATCCTGGTTGCCCAAGGTACAAAAAGAAAAGGGGACCCACGCCTGCTTTCACAAACGTGGATCCCCTATTCAATTAAGAGCACTACTAAGGACCTGAGTCCCTAGTAGTGCAGCTAGCTGTACAGTAAATGTACAACCTTAAACGCACTTGTATGTAGGTGTGCGGCACCTTCGCCTAAACGTAGACATCACAGAGTGATAGTCTCGCCGTTCAACAGCTTTGACATAAAGTCTCTATCGAAACAAGCGTCATCACTAACGATTTGCCTTGCAGCATTAGCGGAGCGATAGTCAGAGCTTTCATGGCCTTGCCATGCAAATGTTGCTCTGCGCTGTGTCGCTTCTTTAAGACGCTCTCCGTAAAGAGCATGTCTACGCTTGCTGTGGTCATCATTAGCAGCCATATTTGGCTGTGTTCCGTCTTTCAACAGTATCTCGCAAATACGAGATCCTCCCATGTTGAGTCCCATGAAGGAATATTTTCCTTCATTGTAAACGATCCATTCACAAGACAGGAAGACTTCTTCCTGCTTTGATCCCTTTCTTGTTTCGTACTCTACTACGACAGTTCCCTGTCTTTCATAAAGCATTACCAACTTATTATCCTGACCCCAGGTGGAGTCTTGGATATAGTCAAATCTGCCATTTGGTGCAGAAGCGTTGCAAGCAATTAGCTTAGTTTGTTTCCAAGCTGGGTGCTGTGCCATGAAAGCTCCTACAAAGTTGTAGTCAAGCTTTCCAATTTGCTTCAATTCACGAACGACTCCAAAAGCTGCTTCTGGGTTAGCAACGAATTGTTCAAAGGAAGTTAGTGCTTCCATGATCTTATCGTTACTGTCCCAATGTTGCATCTTCTTAGCCCAACTATCTACGAAAGTGAGCTTTTGTCCTTTTTTGGCTTTGGTTTTGTAGTATTTTCTTTTCATACTTAATTACCTCTAGTGTGCCACCAGTTATTCCTAGTCACTGCGAACGTTCATTACTGTTCCATCTACTGATTGAACAGCGCCGTATTCTTCATACATTGCATCTAAACATTCTGCTATACTTTGGTTCCAACTAACTGACACCATCTGGTGCTAGAATCTTTCGACTCCAGCGTCAATCCTTCATCCGTACTTCTTCATGTAATGATTCGGTAGGAATCCAGAAAGCGTTAATGCGCATTTCCGGTTTGATTTTACTCATACTAATCGAGGTGAGGGGATGCGACTGGCGTACCCGGAGGTTTCCCTCCTACCATTTTGGCATCCAAGAACCGAACCAATTACATTGTTTATGCAACATGTTACCTTACGATTCAACCTTATCGATCCTTCCTAAATAGGAAGTTTGGTGTGATTAGGCTTACAGGAGTTACCCTGCGTTGCCTACCCTAAATGGGCGATAGTTACGTTACGGACTTTCGGATTCCGTTATTCCGTCACCTCGACGCCCTGTTCTCCTCGCAGGCCGCTAAACCTGTAATCGAGTACACTTAAGGGAACCAAGATTTTGCCCGAAGGCTACTCTCTCTAATTGTTAGGGACTAGGGCAGGGTTCTGGTACACCTGCATCATATCATTCCGACATGATTCGCCAAGATAATAGGTTTAACCCCTCTACAGAACCACTTAGCCCTGTAGCGCGTTACCATACGCATTTCTTGCACCTTAATCAGGACTGGTTACCCCCGATTTATTCAGTCACCTAACAGTGTAGCGTCCATACTGCTAAGGTCGCTAAAAGCAACTGCTTAGTCATTTACTCCGAGTTCACTCGGTATATGGCACTGTAGTGAATGCCAAGGACCGAAGTCCTATCCTCACCTAATAAAAAAGGGGCAACAGTAAAATATTCACTGTTGCCCCTTCTCAATACTAGTACGTCGGTAAATATACCGGTATCAAGACATTCCCCATACGAATGAGGTCATGTCATGATAGCCCAGTAACTTACCTTCGCTATCTCTGAGTAGAGTGAAATATCCCGTAGGGAACCCGAATACGTGCGCCTGTAGTGGCTTACAAGCCAACAACACGCCTTCTGGAACAGTCTTAACCCATTCCAGATCTACCATATCAGGTATAATAGTAACCATATTGAGTTTTAGCTCTGGTAGTTTATCCAGATCAGCCTCTTTTGGTACCTTTCCATATGTTTTCACTCTTCTTACATGTAATCTAAATGGTTCCGCAGTGAATTCTTTACCTGTGTCACTAACGATTGTTTCGCCAGTTAGGTTAATGAAATTCACTCCATCTTTAGTCGTATGTATAGTATAATTTCTACTCATCTAGTGATTCTATCCTATTATCTAGGTAGAATGCAGTCACATGGAGCTGTACATCCAGGCACTCCGTCTTGCATTAACTTCTGTAACTTAGCTAAGTCACTTCCGTCATGCGTTACGTTGTTCTCTGGGCAGCGCCTAACAGTTCCCATTGGGTCAATGTCCATCATGTTCTGTCCAGGGCAGTTATTTAGCCCTAAGACGTTACCATGTGCCAAATCTCCAATATGGAAACCGCCATCTCCAGCTATTGCTAGCCAGGGTAAATCTAAAGCCTTTGAATACATTTCTGTAAACCACTCTCCACTAGGGTAGAGTGATAATGGCTTCAAGATTAGATGCTGCATGGTGACATTCGGGTAGCAGTCTTTACGCTCCCAAATGTATTGTTCAATTTGATCTGCCCAGCTCGTTCCATTTGGATCGGTAGCCAGCTCAAACACTCTTTTGCTCCATAGCAAGTTAATATTGAAATGCACTTCAGGGTATAGTCCCACGAAGTCATTCGGATGCAGAACAGTCATTCTGTTCTCATCTATGCTTTCTGAAATGACATCTATGTTTTGTAATAGTTCATGGATTAGTTCGTCGGTCCAAGAGACCTCTAAGTTAGTCCACGTTACTGTAACATTCACACTCTTAAAACCGACTTTCTTAGCCAGCTTAGCGTGTTCGACACATTTCTCTAAAGCTCCAGGAAACGGATTGAGTGTCATTGCTAGTTCTTCATAGCCGTTTTCAACGGCCATCTGAAAAGCTCTCTCCCAATAATAGTCTCCTTTAGTTGCATTTCTCATTTCCTTTGTGACATCAGTTGTTAAGTAACAGCCTTCGCACTTCAACTTGCAGTCGAAGCTTACAGCTATACTTAATGTCTTTTTCATGTTTTCCATGTCAATCTAGTGAAGAGTAGATTAGTTTTCAGTAGTCGTAGACAATGGCTTCACAGCCACAGTCTTTACACCGATAATATACTTCAAGATCCACTCCCTTTCTGTGGTGGGCAACCCCGTTAGGGTATCTGGTTCCTCCGCAGATATGGCATGGTAATGTATCTTCGTTGCTTTTACTCATAATTTTCTCCTAGTTGAACTTGCTTCACTCCACAAGTGTGGGGTCAAACATGTTCAGAATGTCTGCGGAAACCTTGACAGGGCAATCGTACCACATAATGGGTTCGTTTGCTCCATCCAGAATTGCTTGCAATTCTGCCACAGTGAATGCTGCGATGTAAGGGGTCTTACCCACCTTATCAACGAGTTGCGCCATTGCCCAAGCCGCAAGTCGCAAGTCGTAGGTTGTAAACACATAGTGTGTCACACGACCTGCTGCGCCTCGGTCTGGATTAGTGCTGACTGATACATCAGCGTATACACCAATCTTGTTTGCGCGGATTGACTCGCTCGTCAACTCTGAGAGCACAGGGTCATAACCCTCAATGCGTGCTTCCAAAGCTAGTTCTTCATAGCATTCACGAATAATTCCATCAACACCTTGCCGTAGCGTGGTGTCATTCATCCATTCGTAAAACTTATCCATTTGACTTTCAGCGATATAGACTCGAAGGTCGTATTCGCTTCCATGTTCATTCGGATATGGCGTTTCACTCAAGTTAGGCTTACCTTCTTGCTGATGGCTTCGGGGAATCTCATACAAGATGAGTCCGTTAACCGATTCAGATAGTTCAGTAAGTCCCTCAAGCGAGACTGCCTCAGCACCACCGATTGGGCTAAATCGTGAAAGATTCTTTTTCAAGTAATGGCTTTCACTTAGCCGTTGCACTCTTCTTCCGTCAGGAAGAGTTAGCAATCCCATCACTGATGGGACCACTCGTACATAGTTTTCTTCGGTATGCTCAATTTCGTTTTCTTCGTTAAGATATGTCTCTGACATTTTTCTCTCCTAGTGATGCACTTCATCAGAACATGCTGACGATTGTTGCGTTTAGTCCGTCAGTGCACGCTTCGCACTCTGAGTCGAACTGTTCGCAGTTTTCGCAGCATCCTTCTTGTTCTAAGTATTTTCTTATGTCCATCTGGTGGCGGGCGTAACAGGATTTGAACCCGTGTTCCCGGCTTAGAAGGCCGGAGTGATATCCAAGCTACACTATACGCCCACTTTATTCTTACTTCAACGGGTATTTAACCCTTGAATCTAGTGAGAGTGATGGTGTCAGAACTTTAGATCTTCGTCACTTGGTGGACGAATACGTTGACCGTGTAAGCCTTCAATGAGGCTCTCGATCCCAGCCTTGGTAAAAGTTCTTTTCCTTGTTCCAGGAATAGCTCTAGTCATAGGCTCTGGTTCTAACTTAGCTTCTAGAATAGCTATACGCTTCTCTAGACTAACCATATATTCTCTTAAACTAACTATGTAATCATACATCTCTTGTTGTTTCATATCTCTCTAGTAATCAGTTCTACTGTCTGGCGTATCCCGATCTCGGAATGTTACCTAGTGGCTTTACATTATCCAACGCGTCAATTGCGTCAGCTACTGCTGCCCTGCTCGGTAAATAAGTTCGCCCGTGACGCTGAAATAGGTCACTATGAACTGAGTTAATTGTAAACTTCTTACCGATAGGGTAAGTGTCCACAATGTCTATGATTCGTTGCTTAACAAATCTCTCCATCTGGTGGGCAGTTTTACGCTCCTACCCAGGAGGTGGTTGAGTTCAAGCACAACATCTT
>Ga0206123_10000193_pt1 | contig 58632 bp, 56 predicted proteins | sample Helgoland_Spring_2_FD_160086 | JGI IMG/M metagenome (GOLD analysis project Ga0206123, IMG submission 160086) | Pelagic subsurface seawater microbial communities from Kabeltonne, Helgoland, North Sea - Helgoland_Spring_Bloom_20160316_1 | ecosystem: Environmental > Aquatic > Marine > Epipelagic ...
TCAACAATGGGTTGGCCAAATAAAACAGAAGAGTTGACTCGATTTTATCCAACCTCAACCTTAGTGACTGCATTTGACATCATTTTTTTCTGGGTAGCCAGAATGATCATGTTGGGTTTGCACTTTATGGATGATGTACCTTTTAATGATATATATATACATGCTCTGGTTCTTGATGAACAGGGTAAAAAAATGTCTAAATCAATTGGTAACACTCTAGACCCTCTTGATTTAATTGATGGAGTTAATATTGATGAATTAATTGCAAAGCGTACGCGGGGACTGAAAAACCCTGACACTGCCCCAAAGATTGCCAAGGTTACTCGTAAACAATATCCGAACGGGTTTGAGGCATATGGTGCAGATGCATTAAGGTTTACTTTAGCCTCCATGGCAGGGCAGGGTAGAAATATACGATTGTCAGTGGATAGAATTGCTGGGTATAGAAATTTTGGTACGAAATTGTGGTCTGCAGCTACTTTTGGACAGCTTAACAAATGTATTCCTTCTTCTTCTTTCTGTCCTGAGGATGTTGAGCATGTTTTGAATAAATGGATTATTTCAGAAGCCGAAAATACAATTGCCAAAGTAACAAATCATATAGAAACTTACCGTTTTAATGACTCTGCTGATGAAATTTATAAGTTCTCTTGGGATACATTTTGTGCGTGGTATTTAGAGTTGGTAAAGCCAATTTTATCAGATCAAAAAAATTCTTATAATAAAGAAACACGTGAAACCTTTGCTTGGGTTTTTGATCAAATATTGAAGCTATTACACCCATTTATGCCATTTATAACTGAAGAACTTTGGCAGAATTTATCTAAGAATCGTGATGAAATGCTTATTGTTTCAGAGTGGCCAAAACTATCTGCTAATGTGAAAGTCAACAGTTCTATTTCCGATGTTGCATGGCTTCAAACTTTAGTAACAAATTTACGTTCTGTGCGCGCTGATATGAATATTCCACCCAGTAAGATGGCTCCATTGTTGGTGCTCTCAGATGAGTTAGATCAGAGGTTTAATATATTTTCAGAGCAATTAAAGCCGCTAGCAAGAGTATCGAGCATAAGTTTATCGAGTGTTGTTCCTAGCAGTGCTCTTCAAACCGTAGTTGAGGGTGTTACATATGCAGTACCTCTTGAGGGGTTGCTTGATAAAAAAATTGAAAGAGACCGTTTGAATAGAGAAATATCCAAGATTAGCTTAGAAATTAAGAAAATAGATGCCAAACTGTCTAACCAATCTTTTGTAAGAAATGCTCCCGAAAAGGTTGTGTCACTTCAAAAAGACCGTAAAGTGTCGTATGAAAATGAATTGGAAAAGCTAAATTTAGCTTTAGTAAACCTTAATTAATCACAGATCAAAGGTTCCAATGACGGGTACATGGTCAGATGGTTTTACTCCGTCTCTAACATTTTTGTCTATCTCTAGTTTTATGATTGTATCCGCTGCTTGCGCGGATAGTAATAGGTGGTCAATTCTAATTCCGTGATTGTTTTGCCAAGAGCCTCCCTGGTAATCCCAAAATGTATATTGACCTGGCCTGTCATCCATTTGCTTAAAAGCTTCGGTAAACCCCAAATTTAACAAACTTCTCCAGTAAAAATGAGTTTCTTTTCTAAAAGCTGCATCACCGATCCAGTTTTTGTAATCATAAACGTCTTTATTTTCTGGAATCACGTTGTAATCACCTGCAAGTATAGTAGGTAGTTCATCTGATAATAATATTGCCGAATATTCTTTCAATCGCCGCATCCAATTAAGTTTATATTCATACTTTTCTGAAAATTTACCATTTTCATTAAATACAGGATTGCCATTTGGTAGGTAAATTGATGCAACACGAAATAGCTTTTTTGGACCAGTTATCAATGCTTCTATATATCTTGACTGATCATCAGATTCATCGCCAGGAAGTTTTACTTTAACCTCTTTAATTGGATATTTAGAAAGAATAGCAACGCCATTATAACTTTTTTGACCATGAGTTTCTATATTGTAACCGAGTGCTTCAATCTCTAGTCGAGGAAAAGCTTCATCTATCGTTTTTATTTCCTGCAAGCATACAACATCAGGATTTTTGTCTGACAACCATTTGATAACAGCATGCATGCGTGCATTAATTGAATTAACATTCCAGGTAGCTATTTGCATATTTGGACTATTTAACCTCCAATAATTGCATATTGAAAATTAGAGTAGCGTTTTCTGGAATGCCAGGCCGTCCTGCAGGACCATATGCTAAATTTCCAGGTACATATAGTATCCATGCAGAACAGGGTTTCATGAGGCTGAGTGCTTCATTCCAACCTTTTATAAATGCGTTTGCATTATATTCCAAAGGCTGTCCCCTTTCATATGAGCTATCAAAGACGTTTCCGTCAGGAAAATATCCATGATAATTTGCGCTTATTACCTGAGGGCCAATTGGTGATACCCCATTACTTATTCCTTCCTTTACTACCTTGAATTGCAAACCACTTTCGAGTGTGATGACGTCAGCCCTTAGTCCATTTTCTTTGTGCCAGTTGTTATAATCATTTGAGGCTGAAGGCGCTGTGTCGGCATACTGAGCAACATTATTTATTATTTGTTCTTGGGGGCAACTTGACACCTCAGAAATTGATTTTTCTAGCTTTATAGTGTCAGGGCTATTAGCCGAGCAGGCAATTATTGCCAAGTAAGGTGCACTAATAATAAACGATCTTAGGGACATAATTTCTCCATTTTAATTAATAAACTATCTTGCTAATTCTCTCATGGCATTTTCCAATCCTGATAAAGTCATCGGAAACATTCTGTTTTCTCCAATTAAATCTTGTATCATTTTTGTTGATTGCGAATATTGCCAGTACTTTTCTTCAGTTGGATTAATCCAAATTAAATGCGGGTATATGTCGGCTAATCTTTTGAGCCATACTGCTCCTGATTCTTCGTTCCAGTGTTCAACTGAGCCACCTCGCATGGCTACTTCATATGGACTCATGGCTGCATCACCAACTATAACCACTCTATAATCGGAGGGAAATTTATGCAATATATCCCATGTTGGTGTCACTTCTCTCATCCGTCTTATATTATCTTTCCAAACATGTTCATATATGCAGTTATGGAAGTAGAAGTATTCTAATCTTTTGAATTCACTTCTAGCCGCTGAAAATAAATCTTCAGCCTGCTTGACATGAGCATCCATTGAGCCACCAATGTCAAAAAAGGTCAAAACTTTTACTGCATTGCGTTTTTCAGGTCTCATCTGAATATCAAGCCAACCTTTTTTAGCCGTACCGTTAATTGTACCGTCTAAATCAAGTTCATCAACGGCGCCTTCTCGTGCAAATTTTCTTAATCGTCTTAGTGCAACTTTTATATTTCTAGTGCCTATTTCACGATCGCCGTCTAAATTTTTAAAATTACGTTTGTCCCACACTTTAATAGCTTTTCCGTGTCTTCCTTCTGTTTGACCAATTCGGATGCCCTCTGGATTATAACCATACGCGCCAAATGGTGACTTTCCTGCAGTACCTATATTTTTGTTACCGCCCTCATGCCTTTTATCTTGGTTCTCAAGCCTCTCTTTGAGAGCTTCCATAATTTTATCGAAGTCTCCTAAAGATTCTATTTCTGCCATCTCCTCAGGCGTTAAGTTTGCTTCGGCTAAAGCCCTTAGCCAATCCGCTGGTATTTCATGGTCTTCTTGCCCAAAAATATCGGATAAATAATCTATTCCGCGAAATATATGAGAAAAGACTTGGTCAAATTTATCAAGATCTCTTTCATCTTTAACTAATGTTGTACGGGAGAGATAGTAAAATTCATTTAAACTATCATTTGCAACGTTTTTGTCTACTCCCTCCAGTAGAGTAAGGTACTCCCTAATGGATACGGGTATTTTAGCGGATCTAAGCTCTTTAAAGAATTTTTGAAACATTATGAGACAGTTTCCCGATGGTTGATGGAAGGCTTTTTATATCTTTCACAAACTTCAACGCTTTTCAATAGCATGATGAAGACTTATAGAACCTTATTAATAGGTAAAACGTAGACAACATATGAAAAAATATACAAAACCAATCTGCATATTTATAATAATATTCTTAATGTTAGGTGTGCTATTCCTAAAAACCCCAACAGCCGTAAAATTAGATGAAGATAAAATATTTGATATTGCCTCAACTTATGATGCCAGAATTATTCGTGATGACTTCGGGGTACCACATATTTTTGGAGAAACGGATGCCGACTCCACATTTGGATTTGGTTATGCACATGCTGAAGATGATTGGGAAACTATACAAGATGTACTTATCTCAGCACGTGGAATGACCTCCCAATATAAAGGTAAAGACTCGCTTATTACAGATTATCTTTTTGATTTGTTTAAAGTTAAAGAGGCAGTAGAAAGCAAATATGACACGCACATTAACTCAAAGACTAAAGCTGTTATAAAAGCATATGCAGATGCTATAAATTTATTTGCTGTAGAAAATAAGGATAGAGTTTTACCGGGTGTCTTACCTGTGACGGAATTCGATATTGTTGCTGGTTTTACATGGGCAACTCCGTTTTTTTATAGATTAGATGGTCAGCTTGAGGAGCTATTCACTAGCGAAAATAAACCTGAGGTTTCACCTTGGCAGCAGCAATCAAATATAAACTTACCAGAAGCTGTTCGTGGTTCTAATGGGTTTGCAATAGCCCCAAGTAGATCTGATGATAATCATACGCGATTGATAGTTAACTCTCATCAACCAATGAATGGACCATATGCATGGTATGAGGCTCACATTGTGTCTAAAGATATGAATTTCGCAGGAGCTACCTTCCCTGGAACCCCAATACTTGTACAGGGTGTGAGCCCAGATCTAGGTTGGACACAAACAGTAAATGCACCTGACTTAGTTGATATTTATTCGTTGGAAGTGGATAATGCGAAAAGACCCTCTCAATATATGCTTGATGGGAAATGGCATAAGTTTAAAAAATCATGGTCAACTTTCCGTGTTAAACTATGGGGTCCTTTCTCATTTCCAATAGTTAAGTCTGTTCTTTGGTCTGCACACGGGCCTGTAATTAAAGCCCCAACAGGTGTTTATGCCATTAGGTTCTCTGGCTTACAGGAGGTTGGTGCAATCCAACAATGGTACGATATGAGCAGAGCAAAAAACATGGATGAATGGCGAAAAGCAATATCACAAAATGGTGTTCTCAGCTTTAATATAACCTATGCCGATAAAGAGGGTAATATAGGTGAGATTTACAATGCAAAAATGCCTAAGCGTGTCGAGGGTGTTGACTGGAGTAAACACTTGCCCGGAGACACTTCTGAGCTGATATGGGACCAATATTTATCCACTGATGAGCTTCCTCAGATATGGAATCCTTCATGTGGTTGGTTGTTTTCAGCTAATTCGACACCTTTTAAAATTACTGACCCTAAATGCAATAACAACCGTTCAGACTTCTCAAAAACAATGGGTATTGAAGAAAGGTTTACAAATAGAGCAAGACGTTCATTAGCTCTTTTTAGTCCAGATCCAATAATTTCAGAGTTTGACTTACTTAAATACCGATCTGACACATTTTATGATGCAAAATCTGAACTGATGAATTTAGTGCGTATCTTAATTAATATTGAATCAGAAAATCCGATAGTTATTGAAGCTCAAAAAGTTTTAAAAGAATGGGACGGGGACACCAAAAAAGAAAATCGCGGAGCAGCATTAGCGGTAATTACAGGAATGCGATCTCTTGGGTATGAATATATCAAAAAAGATCAAGACCCGCTTGAAATGCTTATTAAAACCGCCAAAGAACTTAAGAGTCGATATGGAAGAATTGACCCAGAATGGGGTAAAATTAATAGAATTCAAAGAGGTAATTACGACTTACCATTAGATGGTGCTCCTGATATTTTGAGAGCAATTTATGCTGACCGAGATGGAATTTCAAAAAGTGGAGTGATGAATGCTTTTGCAGGAGACACCCATATTATGTATGCAGATTGGAATTCGGAAGGAGTTTTGGATCTAAAGTCAATTCACCAATACGGATCTGCAACGATAGATGATACTTCTACGCATTATGATGATCAGGTTGAGATGTTCACAACAGGTAAGTATAAGAATATGCCGATGTATCTCGAAGATGTTATAAAGGTTAAGACTCGTGATTATCGTCCAGGTAAAGGTTAGAATTTAGGCAAAATAATCTATATATTTTGCCTAAAAAATAACAATTAAACATCTATTTCACATCAAACCTATCAGCCATCATAACTTTATCCCATGCTTTGATGAAATCGCGAGTAAATTTATCTTCAGCGCCTGATTCAGCATATACTTCCGCCAGCCCACGTAATATCGAATTAGAACCAAAAACAAGATCGACACGTGTTCCTGTATATGTCAATTCTCCAGAGCTACGGTTATATCCATTAAATATCTCTTCTGATGAATCAGCTGGTTCCCACTTTGTTGACATATCAAGTAAGTTTATGAAGAATTCATTCGTTAGAGTTTCAGTGTTATTTGTAAAAAGACCGTGCTCTATACCATGCGCATTTGCACCTAAGCTTCTTAATCCACCTACAAGTACAGTCATTTCTGGAGCAGTGAGACCAAGTAGTTGGGCTTTATCAATAAGTAGAGTTTCTGTAGTTCTTGGGTCATCAGTGTTCTTGAAATTACGAAAACCATCAAATTTTGGTTCAAGAAGATTAAAGCTTTCTATGTCAGTTTGAACATCCGTTGCATCAGTTCTTCCTCCTGTGAAAGGAACTGACTTCCCAGAGGCTTTTTCAATTGCTGCACAGCCGCCCAATACTATTAGATCAGCCAAGGAAATGTTAGTATCAGATTCAGATTTGATTTTTTCTAGCTCAGAAATTACTACATCAGTACCTTTGTTTACTTCCCAGTCTTTTTGCGGGGCTAAGCGAATTCTAGCGCCATTTGCGCCCCCCCTTTTGTCGGATCCTCTAAATGTTGCAGCTGACGCCCACGCAGTTGTAACGAGTTGTGCAGTAGTAAGACCACTCGAAAGTATCTTGCTTTTTAAAAGTGATAATTCTTTCTCTGTTGGCAAGGGACCTTTATGTTTAGGAACAGGATCTTGCCATATAAGCTCTTCATCTGGAACCTCTTTACCAAGATAGCAACTAACAGGTCCCATATCTCTATGCGTTAACTTGAACCAAGCTCTAGCGTAAGCATCAGCAAACTCTTCTGGATTATCTAAAAAGTTTTTAGAAATTTTAGCGTAAGCGGGATCTAGCTTTAAAGCCATATCTGCTGTTGTCATCATCAGTGGCTGTTGTTTGGTGGCATCATGTGCCGTTGGTGCCATAGGAGCATTCGATTCTTTGGTAGGTGTCCATTGTACATGGCCAGAATTACTAGTCGTTTGCTCCCAATCATTACCTAGCAATACCTCAAAGTATTCCATATTCCATTCATTAGGTGTTGGTGTCCAAGACCCTTCAAACCCAGCAGTAGTAGTGTCATTCGCATTACCTTTACCGTGGGTATTATGCCAGCCAAAACCTTGGGCTTCTATTTTTGCTCCTTCTGGCTCTACGCCAACTTTATCTTCTGGGCCAGCACCGTGACCTTTTCCGAATGTATGACCGCCAGCAACCAATGCAACAGTCTCGTAGTCATCCATTGCCATCCGCGCAAATGTATCACGAATATCATAAGCTGACTTCAAAGGATCTGGATTTCCATTTGGGCCTTCTGGATTTACGTATATTAAGCCCATTTGAACTGCGGCTAAGGGAGTAGAGAGGTCTCTATCGCCAGAATAACGCTTATCATCAAGCCACTCTGTTTCTGGTCCCCAATAAATGTCTTCTTCTGGTTCATAAACATCTTCACGTCCACCACCAAAGCCGAACGTTTTAAAACCACAAGATTCCATAGCAACATTCCCGGCTAGTATCATGAGATCAGCCCAAGATAGTTTATTTCCATACTTAGATTTGATGGGCCATAAAAGCCGTCTTGCTTTATCTAAGTTTCCATTGTCTGGCCAGCTGTTTAAAGGAGCAAACCTTTGTGATCCAGAGTTAGCTCCCCCCCTACCATCATATGTCCTGTATGTCCCAGCGCTATGCCAAGTCATACGAACGAAAAAACCAGCATAAGTTCCATAATCAGCAGGCCACCAATCTTGGCTATTCGTCATTAGGTCTGTAAGATCTTTTTTAACTTCATCTAAGTCTAAGCTTTGAAATGCTTCAGCATAACTAAAGTCAGGGTCCATTGGGTTAACATTTGATGAGTTTTGATTTAAAATTTTAAGGTTTAATTGCTCGGGCCACCAGTGATGGTTGGCAATTGCTCCGGTAGCCGAAACTTTATTAGCTCCATGCATAACTGGACATTTCCCTTTTGAATTTTCTGTGGTATCACTCATCTTCTTCTCCAAGTCTAATTAATCTAAACATACAATAAGTATTTACTAAGCAAAGTTCCAATCGATAATACCTTTTTTTCTGATAGTTTCTAGCTATAGAATTGTTATTTCTGGGGACTTCTAGAGGAAAAAAACTTTAGAGTTAATTACTTTTGTCTGGTTTTCCGTAGTCTCGTCTAAGCCTTTGCCCCATTCGCGTAAGCATCTCGTAATTAATAGTTCCTATTTCATTTGCTTCGTTTTCTAGCTGGTCACCACGAAAAACAACTACACCACCAACCTCCTTATGCATATGTACGTTAGTAATATCAATCATGGTAAGATCCATGGAGACTCTACCTACGATTGGAACTTTTTCATCATGTAATGTAGCATAACCTCTATTTGAGGCTAAAACAGGAATACCATCAGCATACCCAGCTCCTACAATAGCTATTTGCATATCTCTAGGAGCTATGTAACTTGCATTATATCCGAGACTTTCTCCTTTACTTATATTTCTAATTTGAAGAATAGGAGCAAGTAATGTAACCACAGTGCGAATATCTTCTTGCTCAGGTTTTGTAGTAGCATAACCTCCATAAAGCCCAATACCTGGACGAACCATTTGAAAATGGTAAGGTTTTCCTAAGTAAATTCCAGCTGTGTTTGATAAACTCAAAGGTGTTAATGGTAATTGCGCTGCAGATTTCTTAAATTTTGCTAATTGATTTGCATTCATTGGGTGTGTTTTGTCTGAGGCACAAGCTAAGTGACTCATTACCCACTCAGGATTAAGTTCGTTCCAAAGAGATCTATCGCGTGCAAATTCTTTAAACTCCTCTGGATCAAACCCCAGTCTGTTCATTCCTGTATCAATATGTATTGCGGTATATGGAGGTTCATTAACATTTCTGCTTACCTGAGCCCAAAATCGTGCTTGCTCTAATGAATTAATAACCGGTTTTAGTTTAGCTCCTAGCAAAACACCTTTATCTCTAGGGGAGGGACCGTTTAGTACATAAATTGCAGAATTAGGCCCAACGCTATCACGCAAAATTTTACCTTCACCTGCTGTGGCTACAAAAAAAATACGGCAACCAGCTCCATATAAAGCACGACCCACCTGAGTTGAGCCAAGTCCATAGGCGTCAGCCTTGACAGAAGCTCCAATTTTTGCATTTCCAGAGCGCTCTTTTAATGATTGGTAATTATATCTTAAATTCTCAAGATTAACTCTCAAAGTAGGTCGTGATGAATAGCTCATTGACGGTTGTGACACATTTAACTCATTTTTCTTAATGACTACCGCTGAAGTGGTCATCAGGGGCAAGATTGCCAAATTTAGTAAGGTCTGGGTTAAATGAGAGCTTAACAGTACCGATAGGCCCGTGTCGTTGCTTTCCAATAATAATTTCTGCCTTTCCGTGCAGCTGTTCCATATCTTCTTGCCACTTTAAATGCTCTTCCGTTCCTTCCGAGGGTTCTGAACGCGCAAGATAGTACTCTTCACGATAGACAAACATAACAACATCAGCGTCCTGTTCTATTGAGCCTGATTCTCTTAAATCAGACAGCTGTGGGCGTTTGTCTTCACGTTGTTCAACTTGACGCGATAGTTGAGCGAGAGCTAATATTGGAATATCTAGTTCTTTGGCAAGAGATTTTAGGCCCTGTGTGATCATCGATACTTCTTGAACTCGGTTTGTGGAGTTATTCATTCCTGTACCACCAGTTAAAAGTTGAAGATAGTCTACCACTATCATATCGAGACCTACCATTCGTTTAAGTCTACGAGCCCGTGCAGAAAGTGCTCCAATAGAGATACCTCCTGTATCATCTATATGCAACGGTAAGCTAGAAATTTCATCTGCACTATCCCTCATATGCTCATATTGTTCTACAGTAATATCACCACGGCGTATTTTGTGCGATGGCACCTGCGAGTGCTCGGATAATAGTCTAGTTGCCAGTTGTTCAGAGCTCATCTCTAGGGAAAAAAACCCTACAATACCACCCGCCGCTGTTTTTTCTATTCCATTATCATCTTTTTCAGATTTATATTTTTTAGCAATATTGAATGCAATGTTAGTGGCTAGCGAGGTTTTACCCATCGATGGACGACCAGCAAGAATAATAAGATCAGATTTGTGCATTCCTCCCAGTTGTCTATCAAGATCAATAAACCCTGTTGAAGTTCCAGATAAATGACCATCACGCGTGAATGCTGCTGATGCCATTTCAATAGATTTTATTAGGGCTTTTTGAAAATCAACAAACCCATTTTGTGTTCCGCCAAGTTCGGCAAGGTTATAGAGTTGGCTTTCAGCATTTACTATTTGTTTATGAGCATCTGCTTCATTGTCGGGGTTAGTAGCTTCACTTTTTATTTCATCTCCTAAACGAATGAGCTCGCGTCGCATAGCTAGGTCAAAAATAAGTTTTGCATATTCTGGTGCAGCAGTGCTTGAGGGTGCATTATCCAATAGAAGGGCAAGGTACTCCACACCCCCTATGTCTACTAATGTCTCGTCTTGTGAAAATCTGTTTTTGAGAACTATAGCATCCGCTAGATTACCTCGCTCTATCAAGACAGCTATTGAGTCATAAATCCTGATATGAATTGGATTATAAAAGTGTTTAGCTTTAACAATACTAGAAACACGATGATAAACCTCATTATCGTACAAAAGGGCACCTAGGAGTGCTTGTTCTGCTTCTTGACTTTGTGGTGTTGAGTCTAGATCAGATTTTTGTGATTCTTGATAACTTGAATTTACTGCCATACAATTCTTTATTCCAAGATTGATAAGTCTCATAGCCTTAAAAGTATTATTTCTCGTTGAAATTCATTATAAAATATTATCCACAATTAATCCTGTGGATAATGGGGATAAAATTAAAAAAGTTCTTATCACAAAATGTATGTTCGGTAAATTTCTTTTGATTAACTATTTATCCTTTGCGTAATACTTTATTAACTCAATAAAGCTTGGCATTTAATAAATGTTCCCCTACTGTTCTCTTATGGTAAAGTCGCGCATTATAGGTTTTGATCCATCCTTAGTAGCTTTTGGGTGGGGTATAATTGATACTCAAGGTATGAAAATAAAGCATGTCGCACACGGAGTTATAAGGCCTTCAGCTAAAAATGATCTACATATACGTCTTCGTGATCTCTACACAGCTATTACAGAAATTATTATGGAATATTCCCCAAAATCAGCTGCAGTAGAGGAGGCTTTTATGAAAAATAATCCCGCAAGTGCGATTAAATTAGGTCATGCCCGCGCAGCTTGTTTAATACCTTCAAGTTTAGCAGGTCTACAAGTTGGCGAATATTCACCACGCTCTGTTAAGAAATCTGTTGTTGGAACAGGAGCAGCCGATAAGTCTCAAGTTGCTCATATGGTAAATATTTTATTACCCTCAAGTAACGTTGAAGCTGGTGATGCAGCTGATGCACTGGCTATTGCAATATGTCACTCGCAAAATATGAATTCTTTAAAGAATATATATGGGAGGGCGTCATGATAGGTATGCTAACTGGAACTTGCCTGGTTAAAGGGGAGGGAGAAATTATTATTGATGTAAATGGAGTTGGATACCTAGTTCAATGTGGCTCTAAAGCCAGTACAGAAATAAGTGTAGGTGAAACAATATGTATGCATATTGAAACACACGTTCGTGAACAAGCAATAACTTTGTATGGCTTCAGAACTGAGGATGAGCGGTCGTGGTTTGTGCATTTGCAATCAGTTCAAGGTGTAGGTCCTAAAGCGGCTTTGGCTATCCTTGATATTTTAAATCCAAGTCAAATTCTTTCATCAGCTAGCCTAGGTGATAAAACATCTTTTGCGAAGGCAAAGGGAATAGGCCCTAAGTCTGCAAGCCGAATAGCTAGCGAGCTAGCATCAAAACCCTTGCCTAAAACACGAGGTCTATCTGGTTTGAATACATCTGATTTAGATAATCGTTTACCAAATTCTAATATTAATAAAATTGAGAATACGGAATTAACATTAAGAAATGATGCAATTTCAGCTCTTGGAAATTTAGGTGTTGGGCAATCTGATGCATTGCGTGCGGTTGCAAGAGCCTTTAATATAATAGATGGTGTTCCTTTGTTGGATGATTTGATTAAGTTGTCATTAAAAGAATTGGGTAAGTAGTTGGAAGATCCTAATAGAATTATAGATACTGACAACCAACTGGGTGACGGACATGACCGTGCTTTGCGGCCTCTGTCTTTTCGCGACTTCACAGGTCAAAGAGGGGCAATAAAAAATCTTAAGGTTTATGTAGATGCTGCTAGGCGCAGAGAAGAGCCTTTAGATCATCTGTTATTATCAGGCCCCCCAGGTTTAGGTAAAACTACACTTGCGCAAATTGTTTCCAGGGAGTTAGGAGTCAACTTTCGCTCTACATCTGGTCCTGTAATAAGCAAAGCTAGTGATTTGGCAGCTTTACTAACAAATTTAGAGCCGCGTGATGTTCTATTTATTGATGAAATACATCGCTTAAACCCAAGTGTAGAAGAAGTTTTATATCCGGCTATGGAAGATTTTGAGCTTGACCTAATTATTGGTGATGGGCCTGCCGCTAGATCAATTAAAATTGATTTGTCTCCATTTACGTTGATAGGCGCAACAACTCGAGCAGGACTTTTGGCTACACCTTTAAGGGACCGGTTTGGTATACCCATTCGTTTAGAATTTTATACAACTCAAGAGTTGTCTGCAATTATACTCCGAAGTTCCAAAAAACTTAATATGAATTTAACAGAGAACGGAGCTAAAGAAATTGCAAACCGTTCTCGTGGTACCCCTAGAGTAGCAGGCCGTCTACTCCGACGAGTCAGAGATTTAGCAGAAGATAGTGGTTATATTGAGATTAATCATAAGGCCGCAAATGAAGCTCTTTTGCGTTTGGGGGTTGATGCAACTGGATTGGATCAACAAGACAACAGTTATTTAAGGGCAATATGTGAGAAGTTTTATGGTGGTCCTGTCGGTATCGATACTTTAGCTGCAGCATTATCTGAAGCTCGTGATGCTATTGAAGATGTAATTGAACCTTATTTGATACAGTTAGGTTTTTTGCAGCGCACACCCAGGGGTAGAATTGCAACTCCAAGAGCTTATACACACTTAGGTTTGAAAATACCTGAAAATAATATGACTTCTGAAATTGATGGTGCGAAATAGATGAGTTTAATTTCTACAATGGGTGAATTTAAAGGTAGAGAACATCACTTCCCATTACGTGTATTCTATGAGGATACTGATTTCACAGGTATAGTATATTATGCAAATTATTTAAGATTTTTTGAGAGAGCTAGAAGTAGTTTTTTTAGGTTGGTAGGATTTAATCATGCAGAGCTTTGGAGTTCTGAGGATCCTATTGCTTTTGCCATCAGAAGCATTCAAATTGATTATAAAAAGTCTGCAAAAGTAGATGATGATTTAAGTATTGTTACCACTTATGATAAAATTAGAGGTGCTCGGCTTTGGGTGACTCAATCTTGTTATAGGGGAAGTGAATTACTTGTAACTGCTACTAGTGAAGCAGCATGTATCTCGCCTGAGGGTAAACCAAAAAGAGCGCCTAGCTGGATGACTTCACAGTTATCACAGTATTTATTAATTGATTAACTCTTAATCAATTGGGCTAATCTACTTATTCATTGAGCGTCGTTAAAAGGATTAAGAAAATTTCATTCAAAGACCAGTTATTTTTACTTCCAAATGATTTCTTTGATAATGGGAGGCATGAGTATTGTCCTGAGTGTGCCGAAATGTGGGGCATTATTAATTATTTTCCAATAATTAGACCTAGTTTGGAGATTATTTATGTCTCAATTGATAAACCAAGAAAAAAGTTAGTAGATATGATTGGCCATGAAAATCAAAATTGTCCTACTTTGATACTTAATGATAAAAGTCCAATATACGAGAATTGTGGGCTATTATCAGTTAATGAATACAATTTTTTTAATAATGTTCGCGATATTGGTCTTTACTATAGTCATCGATTTAAAACGTCCTATCCAAGAGGCGCGTAAATTTCTATCACTTAGCTCAATTGGCGCTACCAATTGTTTCCCCGATACCAGGGCCAACGTTTCCAAGCAGTATATTTTCCTTATCGCATATATCTAAAATTTTATTTCCGTTTGAGTCTTGATAATAAATATTGGCCTGTTTGATTACTACTTCTCTTTTTACTTTATTTTCAATAGGCTCGTATGGTGGGTTATCTATAATTGTAATCGCATATTGTATCTTTGTTTTTGCAGGGACTTCTACTTTTATAAGTGAAGATACTGAAATACATGTTTCTATAGGAGTAACATTAAGGCTATTCGCATTTTGATTTTCGGGGACTGTTTCACACGATAGTAGTCCTATACATAATAAGATACTTATATTTTTGATGTTAACTCGCATTAATTGCTCCTATAACTCTATTTTAGCATATATTTATGAAAAAAGCTAATTTATGCCTAATTTTCTTCTGGATATTGCATAAAGTTATTTGAGTTACTCTTTAATTTGCTAAACTTATTATTTAGTAGGTATTTTATTAAGTTTTGTTTGTTATATTAAGCTTTCAGTAAGATAAAAAATGGAGAAGATGCAGTGCAGTTATTCGAATTATTTTTACAAGCCAATGCCTTGGATTCAATTTTAGTAGATGACTTTTCCTTTCGTTCTTTATTTTTGCGAGCAGACTGGGTTGTGAAGGGAGTGATGCTCATGCTTATAGCAGCATCTATTTGGTCTTGGGCCATAGCAGTTGATAAAGCGATTATGATTTTTTCTTTAAATAAGCATGCAAAAATATTTGAGAATATTTTTTGGTCAGGGAAAACTCTTGATGAACTTAAAGTTGAGTTGGCAGACAATCCAAGAGATCCAATGTCTCGTGTTTTCTCTGCGGCCATTAAGGAGTATGATGAATATAATTCTCTAAAAAAGAAGTCTAATGCATCCATTTCTTCTCAATACCGGATTGATAGCATTATGAGTTTAATTGTTAATCGGGAGCTATCAAAGTTAGAGAGAGGCATGACCATATTAGCCACTATTGGTTCCTCATCAGTGTTCATAGGTTTATTTGGAACAGTTTGGGGGATTATGAATTCTTTTCGTGCTATTGCAGTATCGCAAAACACAAGTTTAACTGTTGTTGCTCCGGGAATAGCTGAAGCCCTTTTTGCCACCGCTCTAGGTTTGATTGCTGCAATTCCAGCAGTTATATTTTACAATAAATATACTGCTGATTTAAATAAATATGGTGGACGCCTTGAAGGGTATGCTGATGAATTATCTGCAATTTTATCTCGTAAAATTAGTAAGAATATTTAATTGGAGAGAGAAATGACTAATTTTCAAGCTGGAAACAAACGTTGGAAAAGGCATCGAAATAACTCTGAATTAAAATCTGAAATTAATATTACTCCTTTAGTAGACGTTATGCTTGTTCTTCTCATTGTTTTTATGATTGCAGCTCCTCTGCTAAGTGTTGGGGTTCCTGTTAATTTACCAAAAACTGAAGCTAAAAGTTTATTGTCTCAAAAAGACCCCTTAACTATCACAATAGATTCGACTGGTAAAATCTTTATTCAAGATGAGGAAGTCTTATCCGAACAGCTAGCGGCAAAGTTAAATGCAATCATTGATAACGGATATGAAGAAAAAATTTATATTAGGGGGGACCGTTCCACGGAATATGGAAAAATTTTAAAAGTTATGGCACGTATAAACACTGCGGGTTTTGAAAATATTGGATTAGTAACAGATCCAATTAACCAATAGATGCGATTTGGTTTTTTTATATCACTATTTTGTCACGTGATTGTACTGATAGGAGGTCTCTTTTTATTTGATGAAAACCTAGAAAGTTTACCAAAAACAACAATTGTACCAATAAATTTAGTCACAATTTCGGATAATACTAATATTAGGGGTGCATACACTGAAAAACTATCTGAAGAAACTAAAACTCGTTTTAGTGCAAGTGAAGCAAAGTATGCTGAGGCGAAAAATAACAGAAATTCAAAAAGTTTTGCGGATGAATATAATCTAGCTAATAATAACTCTAAAAAATATATATTTGATTTAGATAAATTATCATCCATGGTTGATAAGAGCAAAGATAATACAACGCCAAAACTTAATAGCACTATTTCATCACCTGACAATATTGATATTATAGAGAGGTCATCCAAGGGCGAGGGCAATAAAATGACTGTGAGTGAAGTTAACGCATTACAGTCAGCAATGTACCGTTGTTGGAGAATGCCAGCTGATGCGGTAAACCCTCAAAACTTAATTGTAAAACTTGAAGTAGCAATGCTCCCCGGAGGTTATGTTCAAAATGTTGAAGTTATAAATAGGTTAGAGCAGAGGCAACTTGACCCAGGTAATGCTTTTTGGGATGTGGCGGAGCAAAGAGCGGTAAGGGCAGTTTCGCAATGTGCTCCTTATAGTTTTCTGCCAGTTAAAAAATATAACCAATGGAAAAAAATTACACTGAATTTTAGACCGGAGCTATAGTAGAAAACTATGAAAAAATATTATATTTTTAAAAATTCGATATATCATCTTAGTATATATTTGTTTCTAGTGCTGCTTTCTTCGGTTTCAGCAGCGGCTCAACTCACGATAGATATCACAAAAGGTAATATAGACCCGACGCCAGTAGCTGTTCCTGATTTTTTGTCTGAAAATCCTGAATTGTCTCAACTTGGAGAAGACATGGCATCTGTTATAAGAAACAATTTAAAACGATCTGGGCTTTTTGTATCCTTAAACCCCGAAGGTTTTTTGGAGACCCAAGTAAATATTGATTATCAACCTAATTTTTCTTCTTGGCGTGTTATAAATGCACAGGCATTGGTTTCAGGACGAATAGTGTCTGAAAGTTCAAATAAATTAAGAGTTGAATTCCGTTTATGGGATATATTCGCAGGGAAACAATTGATAGGAATGAGGTTTATAACAAAAAATGATCAATGGAGAAGAGCAGCTCATAAAGCCTCAGATGAGATATACAAAGCGCTTACTGGTGAAATTGGTTATTTTGACAGCAGAATAGTCTTTATCGATGAAAAAGGTTCAAAACTTAATCGCAAAAAAAGTTTAGCTATCATGGATCAAGATGGTTATGGGGTAAAATTGCTTACTAATGGATCCCAACTTATACTTACACCACGATTTTCGCCTTCTGCACAAAAAATAGTTTATTTAAGTTATGAGAATATTACCCCTAGTGTTTACTTATTAGACATAGAAACAGGAAAACGTACTAAGCTTGGATCATATCCAGGTATGACCTTTGCTCCACGCTTTTCATCTGATGGCAATAAATTACTCTTATCAATGATTAAAGGTGGAAACAGTGATATATATTCCCTTGACCTCAATAGTGGACTTTCCACTCGTTTAACTAATGATTCATCAATAGATGTTTCTGGTAGTTATTCACCTGATGGTAAGCAAATTGTTTTTAATTCAGATAGAGGAGGTAATCCTCACCTGTATATAATGAACTCTGATGGAACTAATAAAAAAAGAATAAGTTTTGGCGAGGGTCGATACTCATCTCCTGTCTGGTCTCCTCGTGGAGATAAAATTGCTTTTGTTAAAAGCTTAAATGGTAAATTTTCTATAAGCGTTATAAATCCAGATGGTAGTGATGAAAGAGCTTTAACAGAAAGTTTTATGGATGAAGGTCCTGCTTGGTCTCCAAATGGACGGGTAATAGTTTTTTCTAGAGAGACTAGGGGTCGATACGGGTCTAACTCTATTTGGTCTGTTGATTTAACGGGCCGTAACTTAAAAAAAGTTAATACGCCAGGTAAGGCATCCGATCCAGCTTGGTCGCCATTATTACCTTAAAGAGAGCATTACAGAAATAGTTTTTTCCACTGTTTTAGTGTTAAATTTTAGATTAACCGCATGAAGGTTGATTTTTTTCTTGATTGATTACCAATCTGCGGCTTTACTGAATGTGATAACCGCCTACTAAAGGACTTTAACATGAATATAAAACCATTTGCTATTTCATTTTCTATATTAGCGCTGAGTGCTTGTGCTAGCCAACCACCAGTTCAGCCTGCACCACCGCCTCCGCCCCCTGTAGTTGAAGCTCCTGTTATTGTTGAAGAAGCCCCAGCTCCAGTGATACAAGAACCGGTAGTTGAAGAAATTGTTCTTCCTAAACTACCGACGCCAGGGTCACTTGAAGATTTCATTATGAGTTCAGGTGGAGACACTCGTGTTTATTTTGATTATGATCAATACTCATTAACTGATTCAGCAGTTGCGTCTCTTCGTGCCCAATCAAGTTGGTTAAAAACTTATACTGATGTCAATGTTATTATTGAGGGTAATGCTGATGAACGTGGAACTCGTGAATACAACTTAGCTTTAGGTGCTAGAAGGGCTGAGTCTGTAAGTTCATTTATGGTTGGTCTAGGTGTTAGTCCCACACAAATTAATGTTGTATCTTATGGTAAGGAAAGACCTATTGATGCGCGATCTAATGAGGACGGCTGGTCTCTAAATAGAAATGCTAATACAAAAATAATGTCGGGTACTGTTAATTAGTTCTTTTAACTAATTGATTGTTAATATTATTTTGAATAAACTCACAAGGTCCGTGGTGAAATAATGTTACGAGTATTACTACTTTCTTTACTAATATTACCTCAATTATTAGTTACTCCCGCTTATGCCGTAAGCAAAAAAGAGCTTGCTGCTAAAGACTTGCAGTTAGAAGAGAGACTACTGGAATTAGAGTCCCGATTTCTTACTGGGGACCCAGCTGCTGAGCAATTAATTAAACGAAATTATGTTCTTGAAACTACTGTTAGGAGTTTGAGAGGGGAGGTTGAACAATTAATATATGAGTTGGATCAGTCAAATAAAAAGATTGATGCTTTGTATGGTGACATAGACATTAGCCTTCAAAGAATTATTAGATTAGAAGATCAATTAGAAGAACTAAACTCATCATTTGAAAATCTAGAAAACTCTTTCATTTCTAACAATAATTCTGGAGAAGATACTTTTCCTAGTGGTGATTTATTCGAAAATAATCTTGATGCTGATAATTTCGAAAAATCAAACAGAAACTCAGACAAATTATTATCGCAAGTTCCTTCTGCTCCCTTTTTTAAAGAGAAAACAATCGAAGTTCAGAAAGCTTACGATGATTTAATAAGATTACCAGATGAAGGAAAAATGAAATTAAGAGAAGGGGATTACCTCGGAGCTCAATTAGATTTTGAAAAGTATATTTTAAAAAGGCCGGATGCGGAAGATATATCCATTGTGAATTACTGGCTTGGGGAAAGTTATTTTGTTCGTAATAGATTTCAAGAGGCAGCAACTGCATATATAGCTTCATTAAGTAATGATCCAAACGGAAAAAAAGCCACCACTTCCATGATAAAATTAGCAACTAGTTTCGCGAAACTAAATAATCCAGAATCTTGCAAAATTTTTAAAGCATTCGAAAGTGAGTATCCAAATGCTACGGAAATGGAAAAAGCTAAAGCTAATAAAGAAGCAAAAAAAGCAGGTTGCTAAACAGATAGAATCTTTTCTCATGCTGTGATAAATAAAGACATGTTGCTTGAGTCTATAAATGATGAAATAAATAAATTAATTCCAAATAAGGAAAAATTTGCAATCGCTTTCTCTGGTGGAGGAGATAGCACCGCTTTGGTTCATGCTCTCAAGAATCACCCTCAATCTGAAGTTGTCTATATAGTCGATCACGATTTAAGGAATGGTTCGTTTAATGAAGCTCGATCTGCGAAACATTTTGCAGAGAGTTGCGGTTATAATGTTGAAGTTTTGAAGTGGAGTCATTCGTTACTTAGGACAGCCGTTCAAGAGAAAGCTCGAATAGCACGTTATGGTTTAATTGGTGATAAATGCAGAGAGAAAGGTATCAAATACCTTCTTACAGCTCATAATCTAGAAGACCAAGTTGAGACACTAATGATGCGATACGATCGCAAAACTGATTGGCGTGGTGCTGCTGGGATGAGTTCAATTACTTATGCCCCAGTATGGCCAGAATTATCTCTAATTAATATTGTAAGGCCATTGCTTGGTGTTTCTAGGCAATTGCTGAGGGATTACAATATTAATAATAAAATAAAGTGGTCTGAGGACCCATCAAACAAAGATATGAAATACACACGAATTAAGGTAAGAAATTACCTTCAAGAGAGGCCTAGTTTAGCAGAATTACTTCTTCAAACGAGTAAAGAAATGAAAGAGTTTGTTAAGGAAGAAAATCAAATTCTATTGGAGCAGTTTAGAAAAATTGGAAAAATTGACCAGTTTGGAAATATTTATTTAAATGAAATACCATACCCTGAACTTATGTTCCATTGCTTGCGTGCTACAAGTGGACAGGGGTGTATGATTGATAGATCTAAAATTAAAAAGTTACTGAGAAGAATGGAAAGTATTAATTTTCAAGCTAGTACTCTTGCGGGATCCATGGTTTCAAAGATTAAGCAGGGATATCTTATTGGCAGAGACCCCATAGTCGTTAAGGGAAGAGAAGATAGTCACCATTATAGAAAAAATTATTCTTCCAAGCTCGAAATAACCTCAAATGGTAAACCTCAATTATGGGATGGTCGTTTCGTATTTGGAGCTAATGGAAAAAAAATGAAAATGGCAGCACTTTATAATAATCAAAATTTATTACCCAGAGAGCAGTTCAAGTTATTAAAGAATATTCCATTTAAATTTCGAATATCCTTACCAGTTGTTATAGATAACTTTAATGCTAAGATCATATCAGATGGAAATAATTTAATACCGAACGTACTGTCCTTAGTGAAAATAAGACTTGAATCCTCTCTTGGCGGAAGTTTAGATAAAACGATTTAATTCTACATCACGTATATATTTTGTTACACGCGAGACTTTATTTTTTGATTAACAATCACTACTTATTATACAAATGCAATATAAAGAAGGTCTAGGTATTTAATTATGAAAAAAAATAATAAAAATATAGTCGTTTGGAGCCTCATCATAACTATGTTTTTAATTATGATGCAGGTGTCATCAAATACTATAAAATCTTCTTCAGCCCCTAATGAATATACTTTTTCTCAATTGGAAAATGAAGTTGCAAGTAGTAAAATTGTTGAAGCAGAAATCAATGAGGCGGAAGGCCTTATTACTGGGGAAACCTCAGACGGAAAACGCTTTAAGGCAAATACATCTAGAATAGATGACAGAGCAGGGGAGCTTTTCGATAAATACAATGTACCTTATGAGTATTCCAAGGTTAAAGGAACTAATACTCTTGCAGCAATGTTTATAAATATCCTTCCTTTATTGCTGATAATTGGTGTTTCAATGTTAATTTTCCGTTCGATGCAGGGAGGAGGGCGTGGCGGTGCGATGAGTTTTGGTAAATCAAGGGCCAAGATGCTCACAGAAAATACAAACCGTGTCACATTTGAAGACGTTGCTGGAGTTGAATCTGCCAAAGAAGATTTAAAAGAAGTCGTTGAATTTCTAGAGGATCCTTCAAGGTTCACACGATTGGGAGCTAGAATACCGACTGGTGCCCTATTAGTTGGACCACCTGGAACAGGTAAAACACTTTTGGCTAGAGCTGTTGCTGGCGAAGCAGGAGTTCCGTTTTTTACTATTTCAGGTTCTGACTTTGTTGAGATGTTCGTGGGTGTAGGTGCTTCGAGAGTTAGAGATATGTTTGCTGATGCAAGAAAAAATGCGCCATGTATTATCTTTATTGATGAAATAGATGCTGTAGGTCGACACAGGGGTGTAGGAACTTCAGGTGGGCATGAAGAGCGCGAACAAACACTCAATCAGCTTCTTGTCGAAATGGACGGGTTTCAGGGAGATGAAGGAGTTATTATAATAGCAGCAACAAACAGACCTGATGTTCTGGATAAAGCCTTGCTGCGTCCTGGACGTTTTGATAGACAAATCGAAGTTCCTTACCCTGACATTTTAGGCAGAGAGAAGATTCTTGAAGTGCATATGAAAGGTAAGCCAATAGCTGCTGACCTTGATGTTAAGTATATTGCTCGCGGAACTCCTGGTTTTTCAGGAGCAGACCTTATGAATCTAGTTAATGAAGCAGCACTTCTTTCTGCACGAAGAAATAAACTAAAAATCACAATGCGTGAATTTGAAGATGCTCGTGACAAAGTACTAATGGGTGCAGAGCGCAGATCATTATCTATGACAGATGAAGAAAGACAAAATACTGCTTATCACGAAGCGGGTCACGCAATAGTTGGGCTAAATATGAAGGGTAGTTTGCCAATCCATAAAGCAACGATAATACCTAGAGGTCGTGCATTAGGTATGGTGCAATATATGCCAGAGAGAGATCAAATATCACAGTCCAGAGAGGAAATGATTGCAAGAATGGCAATGGCAATGGGTGGTCGCGCCGCAGAAGAAATTAAGTTCGGATATGATAAGGTAACTTCTGGAGCTAGTTCAGATATTGAGCAAGTTACTCGCATAGCCACTGCTATGGTTACAGAGTGGGGTCTCTCCGATGCTATCGGTCCCATAGCATTCAAGGATACTGATCAGCAAAGCTTTCATCCTGGAATTGGTAGAGGTTCTGCAATTTCGCCTGAGACAGCTAAATTAATTGAATCTGAGATTAGACGGTTTGTAACAGAAGCTCACGAAACAGCCTTAAAAATACTGAAAAAGAAAAAGAAAGATTGGACTACACTTGCTGAAGCTCTTTTAGAGTATGAAACATTATCAGGGGATGAAATCACTGTACTATTGTCTGATGGAATAAAGCCTAAGCGCTATGATGGGAAAGGTGGGTCTAAACCAGAAGTGTCTGCTGTACCATCAACTAAAAAAGGTGCACTTGGAAATCCACAGCCTGAATCATAGGTATTACTGTAATTCTTTAATTAAAGTAATTAGTTACTTTCGAGGTAAAAAATGCAGATAAGAACGTGTCTTTGATATACAAGCGTCCCAAGGTAATGGGCATTGTAAATGTAACCCCTGACTCATTTTCAGATGGTGGCCAGTTTTACTCTCAGGATTTAGCAATAAAGCAGGCATTAAAACTACTCCATGATGGAGCAGATATTATAGATATAGGTGGAGAGAGCACCCGACCTGGTGCAATAGAAATTAGCACTGATGAAGAAATAGCTCGTGTATTGCCGGTCATAACTGCTTTAAGAGACATTATTAAAGGTTCTTATGATGAGGCTTCTATTTCAATTGATACAAGAAAGTCTGCAGTTGCTTATGCAGCTATAAATGCAGGTGCTGATATTTGGAATGATGTTTCAGGCTTAACATTTGATAATAGCTCTATGGATATTGCTGCTGATTTAGAGTGCCCTTTAATAATTATGCATTCCAAAGGATTACCAATGAATATGCAAAAAAATCCAAATTATAAGGATGTAATAAATGAAATTAAAATATGGTTTCACAAAAGAATAGAGGCTTTTGAAAAAAAGGGAATATATTTCAATAAAATTACTATAGACCCTGGTTTAGGCTTTGGTAAGAGACAGAGTGATAATATTTCACTATTAAAAAACTTAAAGTCATTTAAAGATTTTGGATGTCCAATTTTAGTTGGCGCATCTAGAAAAAGTTTTATTGGAAACATTGATGCTTCCAAATCAGAGGATCGTTTGGGCGGTAGCATTGCATCCGCATTGTGGTCTATCAATGAGGGAGCAGAAATTTTAAGAGTTCATGATGTAAAAGAAACTATTCAGGCTATACGTGTTTGGACACAGATAGCAAAGTTTAATTAATGGTATTATTACATTATTATTTTAAAAATATGAAGTAAGTTTATTTTATATTTCGTCATTTTCTAGAAAGTTTAATTAATGGATAAAATTAATATTCCAAAGGTTTTAATCATAGCAGGATCTGACTCCTCAGGAGGTGCGGGTATTCAAGCAGACATAAAGACCTGTGCAGCATTTGGGGTTTATTCTTCCACTGCAATTACAGCAATTACCGCTCAAAATACATTAGGTGTGCAAGGCATCATGAATATTCCTTCTGAGTTCGTAAGGGAGCAAATTAAGAGTGTAATTTCAGATGTAGGAGCAGATGTTATTAAAATTGGAATGCTTGGAAATTCAGATATTATTGAAGTTGTTGCAGAAGAAATAGAAGACTCAAATGCCTTTATAATATTAGACCCAGTGATGGTTGCATCTACTGGTTCTATATTATTGGAAGAGAAATCCATTGATTGTTTAAAATCAACACTCCTGCCTATAGCTGATTTGATAACGCCAAATGTTCCTGAAGCTGAATTACTTACTGGAAATAAAATTAATGATGTTGATGATTTAGTAAGATCAGGAGAGTTTTTACTAGCACAGAATACTTTTTCGGCCTTAATGAAAGGTGGTCATTTGAAAGGGGAGTCAGTTTTTGATGTTCTTGTTACAAATGAAGGAGCGAATATAATGTCTGGGCCTCGCATATATTCTCGGCACACCCATGGTACCGGTTGTACTTTATCTAGTGGGATAGCATCTTGTTATGCTATAGGTGCAACAATTGAAGAGGCTGTAATAAGTTCTCGTGAATTTGTATATGAAGCAATTAAATCTGCTCCTAAAATCGGCCAAGGTAAGGGACCTCTAAATCACGGTTTAGTAGATACTAATGCAGTGGCTTCTCAATCAAAAAATGAGAATAACCCTTTTAGTGCTTTAAAGAGTCTTTGATTTCTTTTCATTTATTTGAGAAATAAGCATTCCAATTAAAATTATAATAAATGCTATAAATATCTTTATATTTAAAATTTCATTTAAAATAATCACCCCAAATATAACTGACGCTAGTGGAACAAAATAATTAATTTTAGCAACTGTGCTAGGACCGGTTTGGTCAATTATATACAATAAAAGTATTGAAGCAAAAGCAGTTGAGCCTATTCCTAAACCAAAAGCTGTAAAAATACCTGGTAGAGGAGGTATGCTTTTAGGAAAACCAGTAGTTAATAAAGCGATGAATAAGCATGCAATAGCGGCGCATATTAACATCATACAAGCGCCTATTGTGGCCGGTGTATGAGGTGCTCTTTTAGCTATAATAGTAGTTACTGCATAACAAAATGCTGCAATTACAATTATAAGTTGTGAGAACCAGTTTTCCGTTAATTGAATACTAAAGTCAGAAGGTAAAAAGAGTATAACTATACCAATAAACCCAAATATAAATCCTATAATTTTTGTTAGACTTAACTTTTCATTTGCAAAAAAGTGAGCTAAGACAATTGTCATTAGAGGCATTGTTCCCACCATTATCGCTGTTAAACCGCTGTCAATTACGACTTGACCAGTTGATAATAAAAAAAAGGGAATAACCATACCTATCAAGCCCATAGCGAAGTACCATACCCATCGTACATCTTTAATGTTTGGAAGTCTTAAGCCCTTGAAAAGAACATAGATAATTATTAAAATTGCACCTATAATAAGCCTGTATGTAACCAGCCACAATGGCGAAATATATAACACACCTATACTTACTAGAGTGAAGGCGCTACCCCATATTACCACCATTAAAAATGCCATGCAAAAAAGCATATTCTTACTGATTGGTTTTAATTTTTTCTGTAACAAGTAATTAACCCTTAAAAGGGTCTCGCATCAGAATAACATCCTCACGTTCGGGGGATGTTGATACCATACTAACTGGACATCCAATCAATTCTTCTACACGCCGAACGTATTTTACAGCCTCTGCTGGAAGTTCAGCCCAAGATCTTGCGCCCCTAGTTGAACCTTTCCAGCCAGGCAGACTCTCGTAGATGGGTTCAACTCTTGCTTGTTCAGCTGCATTGGCTGGTAATCTTTTAATAATTTTACCATCAAGTTTATAAGCTATGCAAATTTTTAGTTCTTTCATTCCATCGAGTACATCTAATTTAGTAAGTGATATTCCTGAGATTCCACTAGTGATTATCGCTTGATTGACCATTACAGCATCAAACCAGCCACACCGCCTTTGACGTCCTGTAACAGTACCAAACTCATGCCCGCGCTCACCAAGCCTTTGCCCTACACTATCTTCTAATTCAGTTGGAAATGGTCCCTCACCAACTCGTGTCGTGTAAGCTTTAGTTATCCCTAATATATAGTTTAGCGTACCTGGTCCAACTCCTGAGCCCGCCGCTGCTTGTCCAGCTATAGTGTTGGAACTTGTGACAAAAGGGTACGTGCCATGATCTATATCTAACATAGCCCCTTGAGCTCCTTCAAAAAGTATTTTCTTATCGTTTTGTCTAGCTTCATCCAATGAGTTCCACACAGGGGATATAAAAGGGATAATTTTTGGGGCTATTTCCAGTAGCTTTTTATGTAACTCATCAACGTTGGTCTCTGGATGACCCAAGCCTCTACGAAGTGCATTATGGTGATGAAGAAGGTTCTGTAATCGCGAAAAGAGATGTTTTTCATCCTGCAAGTCACATACTCTAATTGCTCTACGAGCTATCTTGTCTTCGTAAGCAGGACCAATTCCGCGCTTAGTTGTTCCAATTTTTATACCATCGACACGGTTTTCACGTATTCCATCCAATTCAGAGTGGATGGGAAGTATTAATGATGCTGATTCCGATATCATAAGATTTTCTGGAGTTACTAATACACCTTGATCTTTTATGCGCTCAACTTCAGATAAAAAAGCCCAAGGATCTAGAACGACCCCATTTCCTATCACGGATAATTTTCCGCCGCGTACTACACCTGATGGAAGAAGAGAGAGCTTATAAGTAATACCATCAACAACGAGCGTATGGCCAGCGTTATGGCCACCCTGAAACCTTACTACAACGTCTGCTCTGCTCGAGAGCCAGTCTACTATTTTGCCTTTTCCTTCATCACCCCATTGTGACCCCACAACAACAACATTAGCCATGTCTTACTACCTCATAATAAAGTGTAAAATAATTTACCCACACTAAGAATCTTATTCTAATGCGCTTTATTTTCTTAGAGTGTTTTTTTTTGAAATGCGAATCGTATCTGGAGTTATCTACAAAGAAACTAGATCAACAATTTTGACCTGCTCTATATCTTGGATGGACTTGATTGTAGAGCTGTTAACACAAGCATCAATTGCTACCAAGCATACAGCCTCACCACCTTCTTCCATTCGTCCCATCGAAAAAGTTCCTATGTTTACTTTCGCATCACCAAGTATTTTTCCAAGTTTGCCAACAAAACCTGGGCGGTCATCGTTACGAATATATAACATATCTTGTGAAAAAGCTGCATCCATTGGCACCCCAAATAACCTTACTATTCTTGGTTCTCCTCGATAAATTGTACCTACAATTGCGAATTTGCGTTCCGATGTTGTTACAGTAACTCTGATTAAACTTTCTGCGCGTTCAGCCTCCTCTACATAAGATTCTGTCAATTCAATTCCTCTTTCTTTAGCTAAAACAGGAGCCGAAACCATGTTAGCTTCAGGCATCGCATTCTTTAAAAGACCTGCCAAAGCAGCGGCTGTCATGGGCTTATTATTTAAATCTGTAATACTTCCTTTATAGGTCATCTCCACAGAGACTACAGGGGAATGAAGAAGCTGACCCATCATATTTCCCAGTTTTCCTGCTAAATCCACCCAAGGTCTAAGTCGAGGTGCCTCCTCAGCGGAAATACTCGGAGTATTCAAAGCATTAGACACAGCTCCAGAGGTTAGGTAGTCTGCCATCTGTTCAGCAACTTGAACCGCTACATTCTCTTGAGCTTCAAGTGTTGATGCGCCTAAATGAGGTGTAGCAATAAAATTTTCAACACCAAAAAGAGGGTTTTCTTTTGCGGGCTCTACATTGAATACATCTAGCGCTGCTGCTTTAACATGACCTACATTAAGTGCATCTTTCAAAGCTTCCTCATCAATTAATCCACCTCGTGCGCAGTTAATAATTATGACTCCTTTTTTTGTCATTCCAAGCCGTTCGCGATTTACTATGTTTTTAGTACTCTCGACTAATGGAGTATGAAGTGTAATCGCATCAGATCTTTGAAATAAGGCCTCAAGATTCACTTTTTCAACACCAATTTTTATTGCCCGTTCTTCAGTTAGGTATGGATCAAACGCAATGACTTTCATACGTAAGCCTAACGCTCTTTCCGCGACAAGTGCACCGATGTTTCCGCAACCAATTAGTCCTAAGGTTTTATTAAACAGTTCGACACCTTTAAATTCACTTTTAGGCCATTCACCATTTTGCGTACGCATTGAGGCTGAAGGAATCTGTCTAGCAGCTGAAAATAACATCGCTATAGCATGTTCAGCTGTTGTTATAGCATTCCCGAATGGCGTATTCATAACTACTATGCCTTTATCTGTGGCAGCCTTTATATCTATATTATCCACCCCAATTCCAGCTCTGCCAATAACTTTGAGTTTATTTGCTGCTGCAATTATTTCGGCATCTGGCCTTGTTGATGACCTCACCGCTAAACCATCATAATCATGTATAATCTTAATGAGTTCATTTTTTTCAAGACCAGTTATAACATCCACGTTAATACCGCGATTTTTAAAAATATTTTTCGCTGCTGGAGACATTTTATCAGATATAAGTACTCTAGGCATTTTGTAGCTCCTGAATTTTTACTTCATAAGCCCAGTCTAACCATGGAATAAGTGCCTCAATATCAGATTTTTCGATCAGGCCTGACGCCCAGATTCTAAAGCCAGCTGGTGCAGTCTTATAAGAACCAAAATCTAAAGCTACATTTTCATCACTCAATATTTTAACAATAGATTTTGCAAAGAGTGCTTGTTGTTCTTTTGGTAGTGAAGTAATTTTTGGATCTACTATTTTTAAACAAACCCCAGTGTTTGATCTTTCTATTTCTTTTTCAGCAAGATTTGCAACCCAATCCGTTCTATTAATCCAGTTGTAAAGAACTTCCGCATTTGCATCTGCCCGGTTATGCATGAACTGCAAACCTCCATTATTCTTCACCCATTTAAGTGCATCTAAGTGATCTTCTGCGCAAAGCAAAGAAGGTGTGTTAATTGTTGAACCTTCAAATAGTGCCTCGTTGAGTTTACCCTTGCTGGTCATTCGGAATATTTTTGGTAAGGGCCACGGGGGGGTGTAGCTTTCAAGACGATTTACTGCATGTGGGCTAAGAATGATCATTCCATGAGCCGCTTCCCCACCCATATTTTTCTGCCAACTGTAAGTTACTACATCTAATTTTTTCCAATCAAGCTGTTGGGCAAATACTGCAGACGTTGCATCACATATTGTAATTCCTTCACGATTATCTGGAATAAAATCGGCATTTGGAACTCTCACCCCAGCTGTAGTGCCATTCCAGGTAAATACTAAATCGCGATCGCCAGTATAAAGGTCTAGAGGAGGTAGTTTTCCGTAGTCAGCTTCAAGTATTCTCAAGTCTTCCAAAGGCAATTGATTTTTTGTATCTATTATCCAAGCATTACCAAAATTTTCCCAGGCCGCCACATCAACTCCTTTAGGACCAAGCATTGACCACATGGCCATTTCAACGGCTCCTGTATCGGACGCAGGAACTATAGCAATCTTATAGTCTTTAGGGACTTCCAAAACTTCACGTGTAAGGTCTATAACTTCTTTTAGTTTAGCCTTTCCTATATCTGACCTGTGTGATCGACCTAAGGCTGCGCCTTTAAGAACATCAAGAGTCCAACCTGGTCGTTTTTTTGTGGGGCCCGCGCTAAAACGGGGATCAACGGGACGTGCCGTTGGCTTTTTGGCTATCGCCATAATATCTCTCCATTACTTCGATTTTTTGTACGAAGATATGTAGTTCATCTCAGTGGGGAGATGTGGCCCACCGTGCGTATCCTATAATTTAGCTGAGTCGTCAAGTTAGGTTGTAAAAATTCATAATCTACTTTTAAATAATATTAACTATGTGTTAGTTGCTTTCACAAAAAAGAAGTAATTTATGCAGAAACTATCAAAATATACTCCACCTAAAGTTTGGAAGTGGGAAAAAGAAAATAATGAAAATCGTTTCTCTAACATTAATCGCCCGATATCAGGAGCTACTTCTAATAAAGTATTACCCAAAGGCATTCACCCAATTCAACTTTATTCACTTGGCACACCCAATGGTGTAAAAGTAACTGTTATGTTGGAAGAATTGTTAGAAGCCGGCTATACTAATGCTGAATATGATGCTTGGCTTATAAATATACTGGAAGGAGATCAATTCACAACAGGATTTGTAGATATAAACCCTAATTCTAAAATACCAGCACTTGTAGACTATAGTATTGAAAATCAACCGCAAAGAGTTTTTGAAAGTGGATCAATACTTTTTTATCTAGCTGAAAAATTTGATTGCTTTTTTCCGACAGAAAGACAGGCGCGATCTGAAACAATGTCTTGGTTAATGTGGCAAATGGGAAGTGGGCCTTTTTTAGGTGGTGGATTTGGTCACTTTTATGCTTATGCTCCTCATAAAATAGAATATGCAATTGATCGTTTTTCTATGGAAGTTAAACGTCAGCTTGATGTGTTAGATAAACAGCTTGAACATAACCAGTTTATTGTTGGTGCTGAATTAACCATCGCTGATTTTGCAATTTACCCTTGGTATGGTGCTATGGTGCGCGGTCTTTTGTATGATGCAAAAGATTTTTTAGAAGTTGAATCTTATACTCATCTTATACGCTGGGCAAAGCAACTTTCCGAAAGGCCTGCATTTAAAAGAGGATTAATTGTAAATCGCGCTTGGGATACGGAAAAGGGCATAAAAGAGCGTCATAGCTCAACTGATTTTGAAGGTAAAATCTAAACAAATATAAATATTAATTTATCAGAATACCAGAATACAATTAAGTTAAGTTTTATCAAGAATATCTTGTAAAGCAGCATTTAACCTTTCTTCGTCAGCGCCAGGTATGAGATTGTCGCCTATTATAAAAAAAGGAGTTCCAGATAATGAAGGTATACGGGTGGCAAGAGATAAAGTGTCGGCTAGGTAAAGGTCAACTTTTGGATCATTCATGTCTTTTTTTAGTTTTTTTATATTAAGACCCTCTTTTTCAGCAATCTTATAGATTCTATCTTCGGAGATACTACGTTCATTCATTAGAGCGAAATGAACCGAATTAAATTTTCCTTGATTATTTGCAGCTATAGCTGCTTTTGCTGCAATTTTTGATGTTTTTGTTCTTGAATCTAATATTGGTAATTCTTTAAAGATAATTTTTACATCGTCAGGATATAATTTAATAACATTCTCAACCCAGCCAGCTGACTTTTTACAAAAGCCGCAGTTGTAATCGAAAAATTCTACTATTGTAACTTTTGCATTATTTGGTCCTATATAGGAATCTCTAGGGTCTTTGTACAATTCATCAGAGATTTCTGCTAAAGCTAGCCTATCTTGTTTCTTATCAAGTTCGATAAATGCATCCCTTAATATTTCGGGATTTTTTAATAAGTAATTTTTAATAATTGCCTCAACGTCAGCAGTTTTTAAATCCATACCAGACTTAGCTTCAGCGCAGCCAAAAAAAGCCATGCTTGATATAAAAATAACAGTGAGGAGAGATAATTTCATGATAGATCCTAGAGTATGAGTATTTGCGGTTAAGGCAAAATTATTACAATGTCATTATAATTTTAAGGTTTACGTCCACGATTTCGACTATTTTTTTTAGCAAGCTGTGCATCGGATACAACGATAATGTCTGAAGCTCTGCGCCACAGTGGGTTACCTCGTTCTAAATCAGTTTGCGCTCTTTGCGCAAATGATCGTGCTCTTGCAAGATCTCCGACGGCATAAGCTTGTTCCGCAGTAGCATATTTTGCTTCAGCTTTCATGCCAACCTCTCCATATGCTCTCGATAGTGTATACCAGGCATAGCTATTTTCCTTTTCACTATTTAATGCTGATTTTAAAAGTTCAATGGCCTCAAATTTTGATTTCTGGTCCGATGCTTCAAGAAGTGATTGTGCAAGCGCTAATTTTAACAAAGGAGCATTTGGTTTTAATTCAAGTGCTCTGCGCGCTGGTTCAAGGGATGCTTGACCTTGACCGCTTTCATAAAGTATTTGAGCTTTTAATTCATGAAAGTATGGATTTTCAGTGCTTTCTGAAATCAAACTATCAATTTCTTTTAAGGCGTTTTTTAAGTCAGCTGATTTAAAATGCGCAACAGATCGAGCATAACGAGCAGGTTGAGATTGATCAGTTGGGGGGTACTTTGAGAAGACTACTTGTGGGCCCTCAAGAAAACCTCTTAGTTTTGCTTTTGCCATTTCTAGTTTAATCTGCTCTTCTTTAGTGTCCTTTACATCTGTGTACTCGCTTTCATCCACTACCTCTCTAAGTGCATCTATTCTATCGGATGATAAAGGGTGTCCTCTGAAATAAGGATATCTTCGTGCATTAGAGAGCACCTCTTGAGCTCTAAATCTATCAAAGAAATCTATTAGTCCTTGTCCTGATTGTTTTGTTGCCTCCATATACTGTGCTGCATACTGGTCAGCTGCTGATTCATTTGTTCTTGAGTATGCAAGAGCCTCTAATTGACCAAATTGCTGTGAACCTCCCAGTACCATTGCTCCAGCCTCTGCTTCTCCTGCAAGAATTGCGGCAATACCTATACCTGCTGCAATTAACATTGCTCCATATGCAGATCTGTTTCCATAATCACTTCGTACAATGTGTCCACCTGCAATATGACCAGCCTCATGGGCAATGACACCTTTTAACTGATTGGGTGTATCGGATTGCAATATAATACCGCTATGAAGAAAAATATTCTGACCTCGGGTAACAAATGCATTTAAGCTTGGGTCATTCACTAGATATAAGTCCACACTACTCGGGCTCAGACCTGCAGCTAAAAGAATGGGGTTTGTATATTCTATCATTGTCTCTTCTATCTCCGTATCACGAAGCAGAGATTGCGAAAAAGCTAGACTGCTAGTTATCATTACTGAAAAGAATGAGATTAAACTAATTAGTAATAAATTCTTTAACCTAAAAATCACTTATAAACCTTTTATCGTTACACCTAGGTATCCTTCTTATCGAGGTTAGCGTCAAGTTAATCACTTGTAATGTTTGGGAGTAAATTCATTTTGAAATTGCATTATATTTATTATTAGTTTTTTAATTACCCAAGCTCTGGACGTATGCCACTATAAGTCTTATCAAAATAAGCCTTTATAGCATCATTATCTTTTTTGATATCGTTGCAGAGGGGCCAAATTCTATCAAGTGAAATTTCTTTATTATCGCCATCTATTCCAATCAAAAAAATAGGAACTTCTGATGCATAAGCAATTCTTAGGTAACCTTTTTTGTAACCTAAAACTTTTGATCGAGTACCCTCAGGTGTTAAGCCCAAGTAAGCATTATCTTGCGAATTAAACCATTCTGTCATTTGAGTAGTGATGTCATTTTTTCTACTTCGATCGATTGGAACACCGCCAAGATACTTCCAGAAAATAGAGAAAGGCCAGAAAAATGCTTGTTTTTTCATCATAAATTTAAATTTTAGTCTTAAAGCCATCACGGCACTCATTGCAATTATAAAGTCCCAATTTGATGTATGAGGGGCCCCTACAATAATAATTTTTTTTTCATTCGGAAATTGGCCTTTGATTTTCCAACCCATAATATTGAGGATAAAACTTCCAAAGTAACTTCCAATCTTTGTTCCTTTGCGCGGAACATGTTTGTTCATTGCTGGATGATCTTTTTTAGCCATTTATCACTCCTTTTTGTGCTCAGATAGCGAAATTTGTCTACAACTGCAATCCATGACTTGCAGAGAGCTTATGCCCCTGCTAACCCGCGCATATGTAATAATGGAGTTTTTCGTGAGCAATCAAAAAAATGTTGTCAACGTGGAAGATGTTAAAAAAATAGCTAGACTATCAAGGCTTCGTGTTGAAGATACAGAATTACAGTCACTTGCTGATGATTTGAGTGGAATATTAGGCTGGATAGAACAATTAAATGAAGTTGATGTAGATAAGGTTGAACCCATGACATCTGCTGTTGCTATGAAGTCTCCAATGCGAAAAGATATTGTTTCTGATGGTGACAAACGAGATCAGATTTTAAAGAATGCACCAAAAAAAGATGATGGATTTTTTGTTGTACCAAGAAGCGTGGAGTAAGACCGTTGACGGATTTAACAAAATATACTCTTAATGATGCTTTAGATGCAATGAACAAAGGTGAGTTTACATCAGAGGAACTTACAACGGCTCATATTAAAGCATGTGAAAATGCAACTAAACTTAACGTTTTTATCACAAGCTCATTTGAGCATGCTCTCGAGGCGGCTAAAAATTCTGATAAACGAAGAGCCAAGGGTAATATAGGTTTAATTGAAGGGGCACCTTTGGGGGTTAAGGATCTTTTTTGTACTGCCGGTGTTAAAACAACAGCTGGTTCAAAGATTCTTGATCAATTTGAGCCTACTTATGAGAGTTCAGTTACCTCAAATATGAATTCACAAGGCATGGTCATGTTAGGAAAATTAAACCTAGATGAATTTGCTATGGGTTCCTCAAATGAAACATCTGCTTATGGACCGGTAATAAATCCTTGGAAAAAAGATGAAAAACTTGTTCCAGGTGGTTCTTCAGGAGGTTCAGCTGCAGCTGTTGCTGCTGATCTTTGTCTCGGTGCAACCGCCACTGATACTGGGGGTTCAATTCGTCAACCAGCGAGCTTTACAGGCACAGTGGGTATAAAACCTACTTATGGAAGATGCTCAAGGTGGGGAACTGTTGCTTTCGCTAGTTCCTTAGACCAGGCAGGACCAATTGCCAAAACAGTCAAAGATGCCGCCATACTTCTACAATCAATGGCAGGATATGACGAAAAGGATTCTACTTCATTAAATATTCCAGTGCCCAATTGGAAAACGAGCTGCGATAAATCAATTAAAGGCCAGAAAATTGGTATACCTAAAGAGTATATGATAGATGGGATGCCTAGAGATATCCAACTACTTTGGGATCAGGGAATTGAATGGTTAAAGGACTCTGGAGCTGAAATTATTCCAATTAGTTTACCGCATACTAAATATGCTTTGCCAGCATATTATGTTGTTGCTCCTGCTGAAGCATCATCAAATTTAGCCCGTTACGACGGAATGCGTTATGGATTACGTGCAGAAGGTTCCGATTTAAATGATACTTATTCGCGAACCAGAACAATGGGTTTTGGGGATGAAGTTAAACGACGTATTATGATAGGTACATATGTGTTATCAGCTGGATATTATGATGCATATTACTTGAGAGCCCAAAAAGTTAGGGCAAGGATTGTTGAAGATTTCGAAAATGCTTGGCATAAATGTGATACAATACTTACACCAACCGCTCCTTCTGCTCCGTTTACTTTGGGTCGTAAAGTAGTGGATCCAGTTGAAATGTATTTGAATGATATTTTTACAGTTACTACCAATTTAGCAGGCCTTCCAGGAATATCTATACCAGCTGGCTTAAATCAAGATGGTTTACCGTTAGGCTTGCAAGTTATCGGTAAAGCATTAGATGAGGACAATGTATTCGCCACAGCAAGTGCACTCGAGAGGGCGGCTAATTTTAATTTGAAGCCAAAAAAATGGTGGATTGAGTGATTAATAATATTTTGGTTTCAATTAAGGTAAGAGAATAAAATGTTCACAGCAGAACGCGTGGCTGACGCAAAAGATTGGATTAAAGGCGAGACGGGTGATTGGGAAGTTATCATTGGCCTGGAAGTACATGCTCAAGTATCCAGTAACTCCAAACTTTTTTCAGGTTCATCTACTGAATATGGCTCAGAGCCTAATAGTCAAGTAAGTTTGGTCGATGCTGGTATGCCAGGAATGCTTCCCGTTGTTAATGAGTATTGTATTGAACAAGCTATCAAGACCGGTTTGGGTTTAAATGCGAAAATAAATTTATATTCACGTTTCGACAGAAAGAATTATTTTTACGTCGACTTGCCGCAGGGATATCAGATTTCTCAGTTTGAACATCCAATTGTTGGTGAGGGAAACATTGATATTTTACCAATCGATTCAGATGGTAATACTATGGACCCTGTTTCAGTTGGAATCGAAAGGTTGCATCTTGAGCAGGACGCTGGAAAGTCAGTGCATGACCTTTCACCTGATGAAACTTATGTAGACTTAAACCGTTGCGGTGTTGCCCTTATGGAAATTGTTTCCAAACCAGATATGCGCTCTCCAGAAGAAGCTTCAGCATATGTTGATAAGCTAAGAGGAATTGTGAGAGCTTTGGGTACCTGTGATGGAGATATGGAAAAAGGAAACTTAAGAGCTGATGTTAATGTTTCTGTCAGAAAGCCCGGAGGAGAGTTGGGAACTAGATGTGAAATTAAAAATGTAAATTCAATGAGATTTATACGCCAAGCTATTAATTACGAAGCACGTAGGCATATAGAAATTTTAGAATCAGGTGGATCCATTGATCAAGAAACACGTTTGTTTGATAGTTTAAAAGGTGAAACACGCACCATGAGATCGAAAGAAGATGCTCATGATTATAGGTATTTCCCTGATCCTGACCTTTTACCTTTAAATATTGAGCAATCATATGTTGATGACCTAAAGGCTAAATTACCAGAGTTGCCTGATGCTATTAAAAGTAGGTTTATGGATGATTATAAACTGTCTGAATATGATGCTCGTATCTTAACAGCTGATAAAATAAAAAGTGATTTTTACGAAATAGTTGCAAACGGCCGTGACGCAAAAATAGCTGCAAATTGGACAATGGGTGATTTATTTGGGGCGCTCAATAAGTCAGGATTAGATTTAAACGCGACACCTGTTTCTGCAAAAATGCTGGGTGAACTTATTGATAGAATTTCTGATAATACTATTTCTGGAAAAATTGCTAAGAGCGTTTTTGAGAGAATGTTCAACGGTGAAGGTAATGCTGATGAGATTATAGAAGCTCAAGGCTTAAAACAAGTAACCGATGTTGGTGCAATTTCTGTTATTGTTGATGAGGTGATCGCAAATAATAAGGACCAAGCTCAAAAGGCAGTGGCTAACCCAAAATTGCTTGGTTTCTTTGTTGGGCAAGTTATGAAGGCTACGCAAGGAAAAGCTAATCCTCAAGTTGTAAATAAGTTACTCCGAGAAAAACTGGGTCTTTAATGCGCCTAAACACTTTCTGAATTAGTTAGAGCATTTTATATTAACTAAACTAAGGAATAAAGAATATGAAATTACAAGAAGGTCCAGCATTCGGGGCATTAGTAATTGGGTTTGGCTTCGCTTATTTTATGTATCAGGCTCAGAAAAATATCTTTTTTTCTATATTACTAGGGGTGGTCATAGCTATAGCTGACTATTTCTTTTTAGTTTGGTTGCAAAAGCTTAAAAAAGGAAGAAAATAATGAGTTTCAGTATTAACAAAACCCCAAGTGTTTCTAAAGCATTAGAAACCCGTATTACATGTAGAGATTTTTTAGATAAACCTGTACCAAATGATGTTCTTAAGAGAGTTTTACATACATCTTTGAGGAGTGCATCTGGAGGAAACCTTCAGCCATGGAAGATTCATATTATTCAAGGCGAAACATTAAAGAAATTCAAGAAAACATGTGTTGATAGAATGATGGCTGGAAAAGTTGAAGAACCCACTTACCCTGCTTATCCTTCGCCATTGTGGGAGCCACAAAGATCATGGCGCTATAAACTTGGAGAAGATATGTATGCTCTCTTGGGTATTGAAAAAGATAATAAAATGGGGCGACTAGCTTGGTTAGCTCAAAATGGAAATTTTTTTGGAGCACCTGTCGGCATTATTATAACCGGAGATAAAAGGTTAGATCAGCCTCAATACATGGACATAGGTATCTATTTACAAAGTTTGATGTTACTAGCAAGAGAAGAAGGTTTGCATACTGCTCCTCAAGGTTGGTGGCGAAATTGGACTTCAGTTTCACATGACCTTTTGGATATTCCAGAAGAAGAAGAGGTTCTAGTTGGCATGGCCTTAGGGTATGGTAACCCTGATCACCCTGTAAATGCTTTATATGCGGACAGAGCTAACCTTAGCGAAATAGCTAAATTTTATGATTGATTTTCTCAACTAAAATAGATCGATTAAAATATATTATTAAACGAAGTTTCGTAATATATACTTTTGAATCTTACCCGTGGAGGTTCTGGGAATAGTTTTAAATACTATTTTATTTGGTACTTTATAAGATGCGAGTGAATTTTTACACCATTTAATGATTTCATCTTCGCTTGCTTTTTTTCCAGGTTTTAACTCTATGAATGCGCATGGTGTTTCTCCCCATTTTTCATGATTCATAGCAACCACAGCAGCCACGTTAACGGAAGGGTGAGTGTAAAGAGTTTCTTCTATTTCAATGGAAGATATATTTTCTCCTCCTGAAATGATAATATCTTTTGAACGGTCTTTAAGCTGAATATAACCATCAGGATAGGTAACTCCTAAATCTCCTGAATGAAACCAACCTCCTTCAAAAGCAGCTTGAGTTGCTTTTTTATTTTTAAAATAACCTTTCATCACAACATTTCCGCGAAACATCACTTCACCAATTGTTTTACCATCATGCGGTACAGGTTCCATATTTTCAGGGTCTAATACCTTAAGGTCTTCGAGGGGTAAATACCTCACGCCTTGGCGTGATTTTAATATTGCTTGTTCCTCTAGAGAAAGATTATTCCATTCTTTATGCCAATCATTTACAACTGCAGGGCCATAGGTCTCAGTTAAGCCATAAAGGTGCGTTACATCAAACTTTTCTTTTTGCATTGCCTCCAGAACTTTAGCGGGAGGAGGGGCGGCGGCTGTAAAAAACTGAACTTTATGTTTTAAGTCATATTTTTCATTATCAGGTGCATTTATTATAAGTGACATAACAATTGGCGCTCCACAAAGATGAGTAACTTTATGATCATAAAGCGCTTTCCATATCGGGCCTGACTTAACATCTCTTAGACAGATATGTGTTCCAACTATTGCAGACATAGTCCATGGAAAACACCATCCGTTGCAGTGAAACATTGGTAAAGTCCATAAATAGTTTGAGTGTTTTTGCATAGAAGTTGTTAGCGCATTACCTTGAGCCAAGAGATATGCACCGCGGTGATGTGAAACAACACCCTTAGGATTTCCTGTCGTTCCCGATGTATAATTTATTGAAATAGCATCCCACTCATCCGATGGCTTAAACCATTCAAAATTTGTACTACCTGCGTTTAGAAATTTCTCATAATCGTGAGTATCATTTGTTATTGCTGTATGTTCATATTCAGGATCATTATATATAATTATGATTGGATTTTTTTTAGATAGCTCTAATGCTTTTTCGGCTAGAACTTTAAATTCACTATCAAAGATGAAAACTTTCGCATCAGCGTGATCTAGCTGAAAAGCAATTGTTTTAGCATCAAGACGTGTATTTATTGAGTGTATAACTGCACCGGTCATTGGAATTCCATAATGGCACTCAAGCATTGATGGGGTATTGGTTAAAAGAACAGAAACAGTATCGCCAGAACCTATATTGTTTTTGTTTAACGCCGAAGCTAACTGGCGCGAACGATCATAAAACTCCCCGTAGTTATATTTTAATTGACCATGGACAATAGCAATATGCTTTGGAAAAACGGATGCGGCTCGTTCCAGAAATGTTATAGGTGTAAGGGGCTGAAAATTAGCAGGATTTTTATCAAGGTCAGTATTGTAGGGGTTAGTCATTTTCTATCGATCATTCCAATCGGGCTCTCGTTTTTCTAAAAATGCGCTAATGCCTTCCTTAGCATCCTCATAAAATAAATTTTCAACCATAACTTTTGATGTATGCTCATAGGCTCTAGCTAGGTCCATTTCTTTTTGGGCATAGAAAGCTTTCTTACCTGTTTTTACTGTTAAGTTAGATTTAGAAGCAATCTTTTTTGCCATTAACGTAACGGTTGCCTCTAAGTCTTTCATAGGAGTCGAACGATTAATGAGCCCTATTTCTTCAGCACGAACAGCAGAGATCATGTCACCTGTTAAGAGCATTTCCATGCTATTTTTTTGAGATATGCTTCGAGAAACTGCTACCATTGGTGTTGAACAAAATAATCCTATATTTACACCAGGTGTGCAAAATTTAGCTTCCTCTGCAGCATAAGCAAGATCACAACTTGCAACTAGTTGACATCCAGCTGCAGTTGCCACTCCTGAAACTTCAGCAATGACAGGTTTTGGGCATGTTACGATAGTTTGCATCAGCTTCGAACAAAGAGCCATGAGCTTTATGAAAAAAGCTTTTCCGTGATCGGCTTCTGCTCTTGCATTTGTAATTTCTTTGAGGTCATGACCAGAACAAAATACTGATCCTTTTGAGGAAATTATTATGACTTTAACAGATGGGTTTAGGGCTGCTTGTTCTAGAGAAGAAATGAGTTGGATAATCATGCTTTCGGATAAAGCATTGCGGCGCGGAATATCATTGAGTGTAATGCGGTTAACACCATTAGTATCAATACTAATAATTAATTTTTTATAATCGGACATTATTTCTGACATACATTACCTAATTGGAAATTTAGAAGATATTCACTTTTACGTTATCTGCAAGTGTATTTGCCACGAAGCAATAGCGATGTGCTCTATTCTGCATTTCTGCTAATTTATCTATCGTAACTTCAAAGCCATCGTCAAATTCAACAACAGGGTGTAGGTCAATTTGAGTCACTGACATTCTTCCTTTTGGATTTTTTCCAAGATGTGCAACAGCATGATCTTTAAAAGATAAAACTGGCCAACCCGCTTTTGCGGCCAATGCTAAAAATGTCATCATATGGCAGCTAGACAATGAAGCTGCTAAAGCTTGCTCTGGGTTTGTATTACTAGGGTTTCCGCCCCAATCCGGAGCAGCATCGACTTGTAAATTATAATTATCATTAAAAACCACGTGATGACTATTTGAGAATTTACCCGCCATTAATTCGGACTCTGATCGGTTCCATTCAAGTGTAATTGAGAGTTCTGACATAGTTTTGATCCTTACAATTTAGCTTTGGCTGCGATATTTTTCTTTGGGTCATAAAAGGGTTTTTCGACAACTTTAGCATCCACAAGTTTAGAGTTAATTTCTACGGACAACTCTGTTCCTATTTTTGCATACTCTATTGCTACCATAGCCAAGGCTATATTTTGGTCAAGACGAGGGGAGTAAACTGCAGATGTCACTTTTCCAATGTGAGTATTATCATTAGTCACAGGCCAAAAACTCGTGTTAGGGCCTTTTAATTGATCGCAATTCAAAATTAATCCAACTTGAATTCTTTGTATGCCTTTTTCTTGAATATCTATTAAAGCTTTTTTACCAATGAAATCGTTTTCTGTGTTAAGATTTATTAAGCGTCCTAGGCCTAATTCAAAAGGGTTCGTATTTATATCCGCATCTGCATGATATGATAGCATAGCGCCTTCAACACGCCTTATAGTCGACGTATGACCAGGTTTTAATCCATATTGAGCGCCTGCAGCCATTATTTTTTCCCATAATTCAGAGCCATATTTACTATCCCGCAGATAAATTTCATACCCGAGTTCACTTGACCATCCTGTTCTAGAGACCACGAGTGGTATACCGTCGAGCTCGAGCTCTCTAAGCCAATAATAACGTAAATTTAGTATGTCTTCACCAAATAATTTTTGCATAATGAGACCTGATTTTGGTCCCTGTAACTGTAAAGGCGATACATCGGGTTCGGTTATTTTAACATCTAAACCTGAATTAATAGCTACACCCTGTGCCCATAATAATATATCTGAGTCTGCTAAGGAAATCCAAAAATGATTTTCACTCAAGCGCAGTAAGATTGGGTCATTTAAAAGCCCGCCATCATTATTTACGATAAATATATATTTGCATTGTCCAACCTTCATTTTTGATAGGTCTCGCGGGGTTAACTTTTGCATAAACTCAGCTGCGTCAGGACCAGTGATTTCAACTTGCCGTTCTACTGCAACATCACATAATATTGCATCATTTACTAGATTCCAGAAATTTTGTTCAGGGTTACCAAAGTCACGGGGAATATACATGTGATTGTAAACTGAAAAGCCCTGAGCCCCCCATTTAAGAGTTGAGTCAAAATAAGGCGATTTCCTTATCTGAGTTCCAAATCCAAAATCTTTAATTGAAGACATGAGTACCTCATAAATTAGAATAATTTACAGCTCATTAGGTTACTGAAAACTGATTGTAACCAATCAAGATTTCTAATTTTATTTCTAAGATTCTAGAATTTTTGCACTTAAGTATCTAAATATAAATATTGTGAGAGTCATAGTGCCTGCAAAAATAAAAGAGTTAATGCCTCCGAAACTTAAACTAGCTAGTGCTGGTCCAGGACATAAACCAGCAATACCCCATCCAATGCCGAATATTGAAGCACCAAATATTAATTTAGTGTCTATATCTTTGAAGGAGGGCAACTGAAATTTATCAACCAGTAAAGGTTTTTTTCGTTTTAAAACAACATGATAACCTATAAAAGTTACGGTCACTGCGGCTCCCATTACAAAAGCTAAACTTGGATCCCAATTACCAGTTATATTTAAAAAAGAAATAACTTTTTCTGGATTAATCATTTGCGATAATGTGAGCCCACCGCCAAATAAAATACCTGCAAGAAAACATGAAATTGAAATTTTCATATTATACTCCAACTGTAAATTTGATTACAAAGACAGTAATTATGGCTGTGGTCATAAATATTAATGTTGCAACAATTGAGCGGTTAGATAATAACGCATTACCACAAACCCCATGTCCACTCGTACATCCACTTCCAAGTTGAGTTCCAATTCCAACAAGAACTGCAGCAGTTATAAGTAATGGTTTTTGTACAGTAAATTTTATACTCAATATTGAAGGGTCAAACATTGCTATCAAGTGAGGTGAAATCAAAAGTCCCAGAAAAAAAGAGAATCTCCATAATTTATCGTTATTATTATTTTCAAATATTCCGCCAAGTATTCCGCTAATACCCGCTATACGGCCTACACTTGCCATTAACCAAACTGCCGCCAGTCCGATCATTGCACCGCCTAATGATGCTGAGACAGGTGAAAAATTTTCCATAGTATTAACTCAAATCTTACTTTTTTAATCAAAATTATTCTAACTTATTAGCTTCTTCTCTGATTAGCTCATTCATAAAACGCACACCCCATCCTGCATGTCCTTTAGGTGTGGTGGGAGTTGGGCTGTCTCTCCAGTCAACACCTGCTATATCTAAATGAACCCAAGGTAAGTTTTCATCAACAAATGTTCCAATAACTGCTGCTCCTATAGATGCACCGGGGCGACCAGCTGTACTAACAATATCGGCAATATTTGACTTAATTTGTTCAAAATGGCCTTCATTCAAAGGTAATGGCCAAACATCTTCGCCTGAATTTTTACCAATTTTCATCATACGCATTGATAAGTCCCAGTCACGGGTCAAAACTGCGCCATAATCAGAACCCATTGCGCTTGACGCTGAACCTGTAAGAGTAGCTATATCTAAAAGCATATATGGATTAAAATACTTTTGAGCGTACTGAACAGCATCAGCTAGTTGTAGGCGTCCTTCTGCATCCGTTGATCCAATTTCGATAGTTTTACCTCCCATGCTCGTTAAAACATCTCCGGGCCTAATTGCGTCGGCTGCAGGCATATTTTCTGATAAGGGCATTAACCCTACTATATTAATATTTTCACCACGTTTTGAGGATGCTAAAAGTGTGCCGGCTACCGCAGCAGCTCCTGATAAATCTGATTTCATATACCACATACCACTGTTTTGCTTTAATGTAATCCCACCAGTATCAAATGTTATTCCTTTACCTACTAAAGCTAAAGGTGCTTTTTCTTTTTCTGCCCCATTATATTCAATAATTAGCATACGCGCATCATGTATTGAACCACGAGCAGTTCCAAGTAATACACCCATGCCTTCACGCCGAATTTCGTCTTCTTTCATGATATGTATTTTAATATTTTGTACATTAGAAAATTTAGGAAGGACTCTCTCAATAAACGTATCTGGATATATTATATTTCCGGGTTCAGTTCCTAAATCCCTTGCTAAGTACGTTCCTTCAACAACGTGGACTAGGTCATTATGATAATTCTGATCAGATTTATCTGGTTCGTTGACATGCATTATGATTGGTAATGTTTTTAAGTCATTTTTTGATGAATCTGCTTTATATTTGTATTTTTCAAATTTGTAGTTTTTTAAAGCAAATCCTTTGGCTATATGCGCCCCTGCAGCTAATACATTAGTATTTAAATCTTCAGCAATTACAACTGTATTACCTTCGGATTTGGAGGCTATGTGTCCGCCAAGATCATGTAATTTTCGTTTATTTAATTCTTCCGTTCCTGCTCCGATGATTGTTACTTTATGAAACGGAGATATTGCATTAAATATCAATGCATTTCCAAAATCTCCGCTAAATTCATGTTTTGATAAAGCAATGGAAATTTGATTATTAACAAATTTATCAATTTCTGCACTTTTACCAATTAAGTCACTACTGGTTGCTATGATAACAATATCACCACTTTTAGGAAGATCTTTTGAGTGAAATTGAAATTCAGGCATTTTATCTGCAAAAGTTTGATGCGATAGCATCAACGATACAGCAAGGAAAATGATTGATTTTAATAGATACATAAATACTCCAGAGTTCTGGAAAAATATATTGAATAGTTTTTAAACAAGCAAGTTTATAAGATCTTTATTTTCTGTTTTATATATTATGCTTATTGCAGTTAAAAAATAACATTTAATAGACTTCTACCGAAAAACAGGGTCATCTAGACTTCTAAGCTTTCGTGAGTGGAGTGTTCCAGTTTGGGCTGCTTCGTGCATAATTGACATTGCCTCTAATCCAATATTGAGATGTTGAGAAACCCTACTCCTATAAAACTCTTCCGCAGTTCCTGGGAGTTTAATTTCACCATGTAATGGTTTGTCTGATACGCATAATAATGTTCCATATGGTACTCTATAACGGTACCCATTCGCTGCAATGGTTGCGCTCTCCATATCAATAGCAATCGCACGCGATTGGTTTAATCTTTTTCGTAAGCTTGCATAACGCATCTCCCAGTTTCTATCATCTGTTGTAACTACAGTGCCTGTACGAACATGGTTTTTCATTTCAGATCCAGAAAGCTTCATTACTTTGCTTATAGCCTCTGTAAGAGCAATTTGAACCTCAGCTATTGTGGGTAATGGGATTGCTGGTGGTAAGACTTCGTCTAAAATTTGGTCATCTCTCAAATAAGCATGTGCAAGCACAAAGTCTCCAAGAGTTTGAGTATCACGTAAGCCTCCGCAATGTCCTAGCATTAACCAGCAGTGTGATCTTAACACAGCGATATGGTCAGTAATTGTTTTCGCATTAGATGGGCCAACGCCAATATTTATAATCGTGATGCCTTCATTGTTTTCTCCTATAAGGTGATAGGCGGGCATCTGGGGTAGCTTGATATTATCAGGCGGCTTATAATTATTCGCTGAGGTTACAATTCCAACACCAGGACTAGAAAACCCTTTGTAGGTACCCTTACCAATCACCGATTTTGCATGCTGTATAAATTCATCAACATAACGTTGATAGTTTGTGAAAATAACGAATTTTTGAAAATCAGAGGGAGAGGTCCCAGTATAATGCTTTAAGCGTTGCAAGGAATAGTCTGTTCTTAAAGCGGGAAATAGGCTCAAGGGTAGGGGACTATCATTTGAGTGCTCAAATGCGCCATCTGCTAAATCATCGTGAATTGTCTTTAAGTTAGGAAGAGCAAAGTAATCCCCAATCGATCCTGAATATTCGCTATCTATTTTGAAATCTGAAGTATCTACAGCAAAGGTTACAGGAATTTCCTCATCACTGAGGCCAACGTAATATTCAACGTCATAACTGGCTTGAATATGGCTTAACTGGTCATAGAGATAATTTTTGAAAATCTCTGGGTGAGTAATAGATGTTCCATACCAACCAGGTCCTCGTATGCTTACAAATCCGGAAGGGTTTAATCCGTGAAGTTTGCGTTCGCGTAAATGGAGGAGAAGGTAGGGATAATTTGTTTGTTGGTTTTCAGAACGTTTCCCCGTTTTAGCAAAGATTGAGAAAGCTTCATTAAGGTTATTTGTTGAAATTTCATAAAGTGATTCTAGTTGATTGATTGTTGTTTTAATGTCTTCACATAGATTTAGTTGATCAAAATAATGTGGTTTGTTTCCTGTTTTTTTAAAAATAATTTTTCTCCCATTCGGTCTAGTTTATTCCTCCGGATGACGAATAAAATTTCCATGTCTTAATTGAATTATCATAATAAAGTCAAGAAATTTCAACTTATCAAACTGGAGTCCTCAAGCGCGAGACGGATACATTTATTTTTAGAACTTGACGAATTAAATAAACTTTTGGGCAATAATGTTTGCTGATCACCAGACTTTTCTGCGCAAATATTTGACCCAAATGCTTTCTCCTCATGAATTAAGGCGTGCAAAGCCCCAAAGCGTGCCATAAAAGATTCGGCCTTCATCATCGATGTTTATGCCAGAGTAGAGGCTATTATATTTTTGATCGCCAATTATGTAGTGAAAGGTAGATTGTCCTTTGCTCCAGTCAAGAGCTTCAAGCGTCCATTCATTATCTCGTGCACCTATGAAATAGACATGATTGGAACCTAAGCTAACCCAAGGCACTCCATTAGGTGAACTGACCTTGGTATTAACCCAAGCTTGTTCAAGGCGCTGCAGATGAGGATTCCATTGAAATTTTTGAACGCCAAAAGGTTGGAATTTCGGGTTATTCCCGAACGGTCCAATTAATACACTTAAGGCACGGCCTTTTTTGGGAAAGAAGAATGGTACATTGCGGGGACGGTTATTGACCACCATCGCGCCGTACCCTGCAACTACAACTGATTGCTCAGTTTGGATGTCCTCGATGTTTAGTTCACCCATGTTCACAGGAGCTTGCCCAGCTATACGGCTCGAGGGTGCATCTGGTAATGATTGCCAGTTTTCTGGAATTTCGTCACGCCAAAATAAAGTGACATTCATACGGATATCACCGTCAGTTATGACAACGAATTTATCTTCTTCACCAAATCCCATAAGACTTGGTGTTGCCCCTGTGCCATTACCCGTTCCGTTGCGATATTTAGCTGTCCAAGCACCGTCACTTTCATTAATAGAAAATTTATCCCCCATCCAAACAACTTTATGCATGTGATTGCGAGATGCGAGGTAAATGCCGCCTGCATCATCTATAGCAGCCGAGTTTCGCACCCAGCCGTAACCAACGCCTTGCGTGGAAATATCTTCAGTATCTGCATGTTTTAGACGTATTATCCTGTACTCACTGAGATCGCTTGACACTGCAGCAAGATAACCATTCTCAGCTGGAATAATAATCCAACCATCAAATGTCATATTCATACCAACGCTTGGGCCCGAAGCCTCCGGGGGTAGTTGAAAGGTGGCTTTAATAACAATCTCTGATGTTGGATCGTTTTCAATTGCGTCTCCATAAGCCGTTATTATGCCATCATTATCAGCGATATAAACCCAATTGTTCTTGCCTACCATAATGTAGACTCCAGATAGGTCTTTCAGCGGGGACATTGCTTTGATCGCTGTAGGAATTCCAGTGGCACCATTATTTTTATTGAGCTTGGCTGTGAATTCGTTAGCCCATTCCTCGTTATAAGTTCCAGATACTGGCGTTTCAAAGTGGTCATAGATTTCATATGTTTCCTCATCAAGTTTATACAAGCCATTTACCCCATTAGCCCATAAAATGCGCTTTCCATTTGGATAAACATTAGATGTGAAAGCTCCAAAGTAACCTGGACCAAGGTGAACATATGTTATATCATCTGCGCTAAGCCTTTTTGAGACATCAATGGGACCAGCAATTGCAGTGACATCCTGTTGCGCAGGTTCGCCATGCGGCATTGGATTAACACCTTCAGCCAGAAAGGTGTTCTTTGGAGGTAAATTTGGTATCGAATTAACATCAATTTTCTCGGTCATCTGAGGCGCAAGTGGTAAGTCTAAATCTGGGCGTGGAACTTGCTCCTGATGGCAATATTTTAGATAGGCTACCAGAGCTATAGCCAAGACTAATAATATGATTATCTTTGACTTTTTCATGTTAGACTCCGTATTTGAATATTAAGAAAGTTTTCAGCAGTATTATTGATCTTTAGCCATAATAATCCCGGTGCGAATACCTACATAAGCAGCTTCATTAGGGCCCAAAACTACAGGTGCCGTAACGGATGAGTACTTATCCCAAAACCCGCCAGCCCCTTTTCCGATGAGGCGGTCCCATAAAATGTCACCTGTCTCATAATCCATAGCGGTCAAGTACCATCCACCGGTTTTAGCGCCTTGAAATGGTAACTTGAATGTATAAATGTAAATCAGACCAGTCGCCGTGGATAATCTCGGTAAAGAGTGCGATTGCATCTGGCTTGCCCAGACAGTTTTGCAGCCTGAGCGGTCTTCATTGATATCAACCCGAGTGACCCCTGGCGCAGTTTCAAGAGCATTACCCATATAATCATGGCCAAAATCATTTTGAACAATAAGAGCATTTTTATACGAAACAAGCGAGTTCTCCGTAGCGCTAGCGCCTGGTTTAAAAACCGGTTCCTTACAGACAACTCGGGAGCCTTTTATATCAGCTTTGCGCTTATAAACCATTATATTGGTTGATGGGCTACCATCATCAGCAATTGACACAAGATCATCACCTATAAGTGTCGGTGAAGTTCCTGACCCATGAGAGAGTGTACCAATCTTTTGCTCTGAGCCGCGCTCATAAGTTTCTCGCCAGACCGGCTCAGGCTTGCGAGTTTGTTCATTTATCCCAAACATATAGAGCGCATGGGTCGAGACCATATAAACACCGTTCATGTCAACAGCGAAAGAGTTCTGAACAACCTCGCCAAATTCGGGTAGATTGAACGTATGAAATTTACCGTCTGTTTTGTCGCGATAACCGATAACTCCACCGGTAGTAACAAACCACAGGTTTCCGTTCCAATCTGGCATGACATCATGAATGTTAGCTCCTTCCGGCAAAAGATCACCTAATGGATAATTTTCAACCACCTCCCAAGTTAACGTCTTCCCCTTTTCTAGGATTTCAATAATTTTTATGGAATTATCATTTGGGGCGAGAATAGCGCGATTTTGATTGTCCAGATGAAAATAAGCGCCGCCGCTATTATCTTGATTGTCCTTTTTAGGCATTTCGTACTTAGCTAATGTTTCCAAAGTTTCTGGATCCAACAAATGCAATGTTACCTTATTAAGATTAAGCGCAACAGTAATGAGGCGGCCTTTATCATCAAAAGAAATATTAGGTGCGACGCCGATGATTTTGCCAAAAGATCTATGCTTAGAAACTGTATTATTTCCCAGAGGCCCGCCGTAATCACTCACATCTGTATTATAACTTCCTGAGTGCATGCCGCTACGTTGGGGTTCTGTCAGTAGAGGGTGCAATGGAGTATCAGTGGGTAATAAGGGCCGAGCTGCTATTGCATCACCCATCTCGGTAGGGACATCATTTTTTGGTATTTTCATCCACACAGCATAGATCAGGCCTGCGCCCAAAATGGTGGCTGGTATTAAATAACGTTTTTTCATGCTTGAATTTTTTTCCTTATTTTTTCCAATTTTACAGGCACACCGTGAACAACCGCATTTCCTGTGAGTTCGTCCATGACGTTATGATCAGTAATATCATTAAGGCTTGCGCCAGGATGGGCATTTGCGACTCGTTGCCTAGTTCCTTTGCGGGTATGACCCCAGGCATGTGGCAAACAGATAACACCTGGCATGACGTTATCAGTAATAACGACAGGAACCTCGATACTGCCGACAGCTGAAGTGATGCACGCCATATCACCCTCTTTTAATTTCCGATTTTTAGCATCGTGGGGATTTACAAAAAGGGTACAAGTGGGTGGACCCTTTACTAAGCGCTGACTATGGTGAAGCCAGCCCAATGTGCGCTCGGTTAAACGCGAGATAATTAATAGGTCATATTCTTCTTCATTATAACCTGCCACTCCTTCAAACCAGCGTGCTTTGAGACGAGGCAAGTCGGCGAGTATCAATTGGGGTGCGGCATCAATCTTCTTATCATTCGTAAATAAGCCTTCGGGCAATATGCGCTTTGGCTTTCCAAGAAATACGCCATGCGGATTTTCTTTCAATATGTTGAGCGTGAGGCCTTTTTTAAACGGGTTTATTCCTGATCCGTAGGGTCCAAATCGTAGCCCCATGGCAAGAATAAACTCAACTGTGATAAATTTACTTAAAGCACCAAGCAAGCGGACCTTTAATTTTTTTAAGGGGTTACTTGCCTTCTTTACTGCCCAGCGCCTTACAATCTCACCTATGATTTCAAAATCTGTATATCCTGGCTTTTCTGGTTTAAATAGTCTTGGGTTATAGGCCGCCCAATTTATTGTATCGTACGTATGATAGAATAAGTCATAATGACTTTTTTCAAAAGGACCTACTGGGGGCAATATAATATCTGCATGTCTTGTCGTCTCATTAATATACGGATCTACTGCAACCATAAAGTCAAGTTGTCCTAAAGCCTCTTCAAATAGTTTCCCATTTGGCATAGATAAGGCACCATTTCCTGCTATTGCTACAAGTCCACGAATTTTCCCTTTACCAGGTGTCATAATTTCTTCTGCTAATACAGCCACCGGTAGTTCCATTGCGAATTCTGGGCGGTTGCTCACACGACTTCGGTAAGTATCATAACTTCCTCTTGCGCCTTCTATTGCTGTAAATGTATCAATAGCAGTGGTTGGAAACATCATACCCCCCGGCTCATCAAAATTAGCTGTTATTAAGTTTATAACCATCATCAACCAATTGCAGAGACCACCGAACTTCTGCATAGACAAGCCTGTTCTCCCATAACATACGGCAGTTTTAGATGTTGCAAACTCACAAGCTATGCGCTCGATATCATGTTGCGAAATTCCTGTTACTTTAGCGATTGTTGGCAAGTCAAAATTACTTAATGCAGGTTGTATTTTTTCCCAGTTTTTTATGTGAGGGCCAAGTCTACCCTTTTTTGCTAACCCTTTTGAAAATATTGTTTTTATAAGTCCAATTAGAAATAAGGCATCAGTTGAGGGTTTTATGAAGTGGTGTTCATCACAGAATTCTGCACTTTCTGTTCTTCGTGGATCGATTAAAACAACTTTTCCACCCCGTTCTTGGATGCCTACGAATTTTTTATGTGGATTTGCTCCTGTAGACATCATAGCCCCATTAGAAACCTTCGGGTTTGAACCTAATAACAAGAAATAATCTGTTTGATCTATATTTGGTACTGTTGCCATAAATTGATGACCAAGCATAAAATACCAGACGAAGTTGTGCGGCTGTTGATCAACTGTTGAACCGGTATAAGTATTTTGAGTGTTTGCTACCTGACGTAAGGGGTGCACGGTTAAAAGAGCTCCAATATTATGAGCAGTACTTCTCCCTTGGTAAGTTGCTACTGCATTATTCCCATATTTTCTTTGAATGGCTGCTAGCTTAGATGTAGTTTCATTGAAAGCTTCGTTCCAGGAAATCTCTATAAATTTACCATTTACCTTTTTCATTGGTTTATGAAGTCTATCTGGGTCAATGTGGATGTCTTGTAATCCTATTGGTTTTGGACAAATTTCACCTTTACTCAAAACATGTTTTGGATCTCCTTTGATTGAAAGTATCTTGCCACCTTCATGTTCTATAGAAATTCCGCACATGGTTTCGCAAAGATGACAAGTTCGGTAATGGATTTCTGACATTACGAGTCCAATTTAATTTTATTATTTGCTTTTAACTCTAAGGAGAGGGCGGTAAAAATATGATCTAATCCAGAATCTATAGTTGAAGGAATATATGATTTTTGTTGAGATTTAGATAGTGATTGATGAAAAGTTGTATCCATTATAGAACACCCAATCATGAAGCCAGTTAATGAACTCGTAGCATTTATTGTTTGCTGCTGATTAAATCCAGCTGTTCTTAGAACACCAAGTATTTTACTTAGCACCTCCATGGCATTAGGTCCAAATCGTGGGGCATTCCCTAGATATGGGTGTAGACTAGGCATGCTCTTAAGAGAGGTATACATATTAGTATATGTGGCTCTTAACCATTCTTTCCAATCTAAATTTGAAATTTCGTGATTGCATACATCTACATCACAAACAAATGCATCTAATACAGAATTAATAAGATCGGACTTATCTGAAACATGACGATAAATAGCCATGGGGGTAACACTCAGCTTATCGGCTAAAGCTTTCATGGTCAGGTAATCGAAGCCTTTATCTTTAACTAATTCCAATCCTGCATTAGCAATAATTGATCGAGATAAATTCCTTTTGGTTATTCGTTTAAATGAATTTTTCATATGTATATAACATATACATAATAATTGTATATTGTATATAACAAAGAAAAGATTATAAATATATTCTATTGAGTATTAATAGTGTTTAAATTCAGTACTTTATAAATTATACCTTATCTATTTTATTTATGTGATATGTTAATACGTCTGATTATTTAGAAATAATTATATTTATAGTTGCAAGTCATTCGCAAATAGAATAGTGGTAATATATAATGCAAATGCAAATCCATGCGGTATATGGGATTGAAATAAGTGACAGAATGATACGAACTGCACTGTCAAAGCTACCCGATTTCTATGAAAGCGAACTCGAAAAACCTGACCCTAGCTGAGTTCTTTGATTAATGGCCTGAGCCACGAATATAATAATCAAACTTCTGCGAACCTTAGAGATTAGTATTTATGGCTGTGATATCGCTATGACCGTGACTTATTAACAGGCGCACTCTCGATAATTAGGGTCAGCTTATAGCCTTACCTTGTTTCGCAATTGCGGCCTTAACACGCGCGGGTTACCCTTAGAAACTGATCTTTTCATGTCCTTCCCTTAACAAGAGACTAGTGGCTTGCCAAGGGCAGGGTAGTTGTGCAAATTGAGGGTATGAAACATTTGACCCTTATCCTCACACTCTTTTTCTCAACAATGTTTGCATCATCCGCATATGCAGATTGGGAGAAGATTGGTGATGATGCGGTGGGTAATACCTTCTATGTAGACTTTGATAAGATGCGTAAAAATGATGGGTATGTGTACTATTGGGAACTACAAGACCTGCTCGTACCTAATGAGTATGGAAACTTGTCTTTCGAAGTTTATTATCAAGGTGATTGTGAATTATTCAGATACAAAGATTTGAGAGCAATATACTACAAACAGTCAAAGGGTGAAGGACGTGGAGAGACCGTTCCGCTTTCTAACGCTGAATGGAAATACCCAACTTCAAAGAGTATGGCGGAGAAAATACTCACCCAAGTGTGTTTCATAGCGGGTTACTAACCTTGGGGGCGTCCTCGTTACCACTAATTTCGGCAGGTTTTGAAATAATATTATAAGAAAAACAATTCTATTGACATTATAAGTGCCAATAATTAATTCTTATATATGATAAATCCAATAGACCTAATGGGCGCACCGGGATCGCCATATACCCGCAAGATGTTATCGCTTATGCGTTTTCGAGAAATTCCTTTTCGTGTCCACTGGACGACTGGGCAAGTGCCGAAGGGTTTTCCCAAACCGAAAGTAGCTTTGCTACCAACATATTTCTTGCCGGGTAAGGGTGGTGAAATAGTGGCGGTTACAGATTCGACGCCGCTTATAAGGCGTTTTGAAAAAGCCTATGAAGGCCGTTCTGTAATTCCGGCTGATCCCATTATGGCATTCTTTAATGACTTGATTGAAGATTTTGCTGATGAATGGCTGACCAAAGCGATGTTCCATTATCGTTGGGCGCATGAGGCTGATAACAAAAATGTTGGACCGCTGCTCGTTTTTTGGGGGAGTTCGGTTATCGATGACGGAACCGCACATAACTTATCTGACCACTTCACACAACGCCAGATAGATAGGCTCTATGTCGTCGGATCTAATGAAATAACAGCGCCCATTATTGAGGCAGCCTATATTCGGTTTGTTGACATACTTGACAGATTAATCGCGCAAGAAGGCTATGTGCTTGGTAGTCGGCCATCGGCGGCCGATTTCGCGGTTTTTGGGCAGATGACGCAGCTGGCGATTGTCGAACCGACCTCGGCTAAAATAACTCGGGACATATCGGCTCGTGTGCGGGCGTGGATAGACCGCATGGAGGATTTGTCGGGACTCTCACCCCAGGCGGATGACTGGTTTGAGGCTTCAAGTGCCAAAGAGATCCTAGGGCCGTTGTTAACAGAAATTGGCCGGACTTATACACCTGTTATGCTGGCTAATGCCAAAGCTGTCATGACAGGCAAAAAGACATTTGAAACGCGCGTTGACGACGCGCCCTGGACACAGCCTACATTTAAGTATCAGGCCAAAACGCTGGGCTGGATTCGAGAAGCTTATTTTGATTTGAAGTCGAAAGATCAAAAACACGTCGATGAAATCTTAAAAGGGACCGGCTGCGAAGCCTTGTTTGGAACATGAAATTGCGTTGGAAACTCTTAACGGGGCTGGGGCTCGCGGCCATTATTGGCGGGACTTATGTCTATCAAAACCGCGTCGATATAATTCTTAAGCGCGTGACATCCCAAGGGAAGCCAGAGGTTGGACCGACTATAAATATTGATTGGGCACAAGGGCCAGACACTACCGCTGAAAATAGTTTACCTAATATCGTTTTCATTCTTGCCGATGATCTTGGTATCAACGACATCTCGACATTTGGCGGTGGTCTAGCCAGCGGGAAAATATCCACGCCTAATATAGATCGCCTTGCAAGTGAAGGGGCTATTTTCACCCAAGCCTATGCTGGCAATGCGACCTGCGCGCCGTCTCGGGCTATGTTGATGACGGGGCGCTACCCCACGCGGACGGGTTATGAATATACGCCCACGCCGCCGGGCATGGGCCGTATGGTGACGATGATTGCCAATGACCTGAAATCCAAAAGCGATAGTCCGTTGCCGCGTAATGTCTACACGAAACCTGAAGGCGATGTGCCGGATTTCTATGGCCAAGGCCTGCCTTCAGAAGAAATTACGATTGCCGAAACGCTCAAGGATAAAGGCTATCATACTGTCCATATCGGAAAATGGCATCTCGGATATGGCGACCGCGCTGCCCATAATCAGGGCTTTGAAGAGTCCTTGCATATGGATGATATGTATTATTTGCCCAAAGACGATGAGAATGTCGTAAATGCAGAACTCGACTTTGACCCGATTGATAAATTCCTCTGGGCGCGGGGTGATTTTGCCAATAGTTTTAATGGCGGAGAGCCTTTCCGGCCCGGCGACTATTTGACAGATTACTGGACAGATGAGTCCCTAAAAGTGATTGAGGCCAATAAAAACCGCCCCTTCTTTTTATACCTGGCCCATTGGGGCGTCCACACGCCTCTGCAATCAACAAAAGCCGATTATGACGCCGTAGACGCGGCTCTAGGTGAGACCGCCACCCACCGCTTGAAAGTTTATGGCGGTATGCTCCGCGCTCTCGATCGGTCTGTCGGACGCGTCATGGACAAGCTTGAAGAGGAAGGCCTTGCTGATAATACCATAATTGTCTTCTCAAGCGATAATGGCGGGGCCGGCTATATCGGCGTCGACAATATCAACGCCCCTTATCGCGGCTGGAAGCTGACCATGTTTGAAGGCGGCATCCGCGCGCCCATGTTTGTAAAATGGCCCGCCCGTATCGCGGCTGGGACTGAAATCGACACGCCCGTCGCCCATATTGATGTCATGCCCACACTTATGGCCGCAGCCGGAGCAGACCTACCAGATGTGGAAATCGATGGCCGCAATATGCTAAGCCTCATTGCGGATGATGGCGGTTTCACCCGCGAAGACGATGCGCTCTATTGGCAGAGCGGCTATCTGCAAGTCGTGCGAGCAGGTGATTGGAAGCTTCAACACGAAGGCCGCCGCGATAAGAACTGGCTGTATAATTTGGCCGATGACCCAACCGAGAAAAATAACCTCGCGGACACCAATCCGGAAAAACTCGCACAGCTCATAGCGCTCCTAAAGAAACACCAAGCCGGACGCATTCCAACGCTCTACCCTTATTCAATGGAAGTCCCAATCCAGATTGATAAGACGCTAGCGGACAAGGCGGCGGAAGATGATGTCGTGGCGTGGTGGCCGAATTGAGAGGTGGTGCTAATAGTCACCTGTAATTCTATTTTGCTTCCGTCCAGTGATGATTAATGGACGCCATATTTCAGGCGTATCGGGGACGCCGTGAAGGAAGATTTTCTCAGCCATGGCGATTAAAATAACACCCTGCGCTTACCCCTTGGTTTCGGTGTTTTTTGCTCTGGCGGAAGCGTGCATATCCGCTCCATTCGCGTAATAGACCCGTCGATATATTCCCAAATCATATCGTTGCGGTCTCGATAGCGCCGAACAACGACAGGACCAAAGCCAAAGGCGTTGAACTCTAGCTTGCCATTGCGCCAGACCGCGCTGGCGGAGGTGCGCATGCAGTAGTCTTTGCCGCCCATGATAAAGCTGACCGAGCCTTCTGTGTCATTGGAGCCGACGCCGCCTGTACTATTGGGGCCTAGGTCGTGGATGATGCCGGATGTTGTGATGACAGTGCGCGCGCCGCATTGCTCGACCCGTTCAATATGCCCGATCTTGCCGGAGACCGCCTTCCAAAGCCCGCGAATGTCTTGCGCGCCGTCCACGAGCGGCTCGGTGCAATCGGCCAGAATAGGCATGGGGAATTGCTCATAGGCACAGCCCGGCGTATTGCCTTTTGGGATATCCACAGCCATCAGGCCTGAGCCGTCAAGTTCGGGGAGGGCGCAGTAATCGACCTTACTGCCATCCCCTGCCAAAACGGCCGGGTCCGTCATATTGGCGGGACGCGGTGAGCAATAAGCCAGCCAGAAAAGACAGATGAATAAGAAGAAGAGCAGCCCGATTATGCGCCGTCCCCATTTCAAAGCTTTTGCCATTAATCAGCTGCCGCCAGATAGTCATAACACCCTGTGTCTTTTAGCAGGCTATCCAAAAGGTCTTTGGTATCGCTGGATAGGTTTTTATATCGCTGGCGCAGAGCGGGCAGGCATTCGTCATGGCGATTATGGGCTTTGCGTTTACAGGGTTTTGTTTCGGTCATTATTTCTCTCTATCTTTCTGCGACCAGGCGCATCATTTCATGGGCGGTCACATGGCCAGAATTTTGGTTTTGCCCAGTCACAAAACGCCCTTCATTATCGACCACTGTGTGCGTAGCAAACAAATCTTTCTTAGCAGTGCTGGCTTCAAACTGCGCACCCGCAGCCCGGAGCGCGCTTTCAGGGTGAAGCGGCGTGAAATCAATCTTCAATTCCTTGATTTGTTTATCCGTCACGCCGGACATTTTACGCCCTGCAATCAGGAGATTACCATCTTTGTCTTTGGCTTTCACAAGTCCGAGCGGGCCGTGGCAGACGCCGCCGATAATGGCATCGCTCTCATAATAGGCTGCACTGATTTTCTCGGCCAAAACATCGGATTGACCCAGATCATAAGCTGCGCCCCAACCACCAGCGAGAAAGATAACATCATACCCGGTGAAATCGACATTGTCGATTTTCAAAGATTTTGTGACTTTGGATTGGAAAGTGTCATCCTTGCGGGAGCGTTTGTCAGCGTCAGTAATGATCATGAATTTGTACGACATGGGATCAATCGGGATTGTGCCGCCTTTAATACTGGCGATATTAACATCCATGCCTGCGTCTTGAAAATCATAATAAGGCACTGAAATTTCTGAACCGAAAACGCCGGTTTTCTTGCCTTTAGTTTCGCCAGGCTTGTTTAGCACGCCGTGGCTGGTTGAGATGATTAAAGCGCGTTGCCCCGGAAGTTCATAACTCGGTCCAGCATAGTCGGGATGAAGACCGCGGGATTTCAAAATGGAGGGGAGCGCCATGGCGAAAATAGCGGCGAGTGCCACTAATATTCCCAGACCTATCAGACCTTTTTTCATGGTAATTCTCACTTATGTAAATATTGACA
>Ga0206123_10000194_pt1 | contig 58263 bp, 58 predicted proteins | sample Helgoland_Spring_2_FD_160086 | JGI IMG/M metagenome (GOLD analysis project Ga0206123, IMG submission 160086) | Pelagic subsurface seawater microbial communities from Kabeltonne, Helgoland, North Sea - Helgoland_Spring_Bloom_20160316_1 | ecosystem: Environmental > Aquatic > Marine > Epipelagic ...
TATCTCCTATTGCATGGTTCGCAGAACAATGCATTGGCATAATATTTTTTTCAGGCAAAAGATAATTTAAAATTGAAAAGATAGATTTTTTATTTTCGCCAGCATATTCTGTGCCTGCAATTAAAATAGTTTTTTGTTCAAATGAAATTGCAATAACGACATCTGATCTACACCCATGTTTTGATGGATTTGAATTAAAAGATGGGCAATTAATTACTGTGAATTCTGGTATGAAACTGTCTAACTCTTTAGTTTCTGGTCTACGTAACATTGTACGAATGAAAAGACTGTGCCAGGCAAGTTCAGTGATCATTCGAACATTTAACTTATGTGCAGGATCTGAACCACCATAAAGATCTTGAACAAAGTATTCTTTTTGAACCATATGATCTAACATGTCAGATTTTAATTGGTTAAATGCTGATGTCTCCATTGGTGAATTATTTTCCCACCAAATTGTATCTTTAACACTTTTTTCATTTACAACAAATTTATCTTTTGGTGATCGGCCAGTGTACTTTCCAGTGGATACTAAAAAAGATCCACCATTACCAAGTACGCCTTCATCACGTTTTATCGCCTCTGTTATAAGGTCATGATTTCTGAGATTGTAAAATACTTTCGCTGTGTTGGAAATCCCATTGTCTTCTAAAGTTTGATTTGGATTAACGCGTCCGACAATCATTAGATGTGCTCCTTGTTCAACAAGTTTTTAGCAGATATGTTTTTGCTATATCGGACGATTTAAAGAGTGTCGACAGCCTTATCCTATTGTTAGCGCTAACAAATTTTTTTTTATGTAAAAATTTAATAGTAATAAAATTTATTGAACAATAATGACATATAAATACAAAAATTTTGATATTTTGACTGAATATAAATTATCTGTAGAGTACTATTATTATAATTTTTGAATCTAAGTTTGTATAATTCTCGAATCAAGAAACCGGCAATAACTTTATGATTAAACTAAAAATTGGCATACAACATGGTTCTTGTGTCGACTTTAATGGAAAAGGTTTGCTAATATTAGGTGCTCCAAGAAGTGGAAAGTCATCTTTAGCGATTGCATGCATGTCAATTGGCGCAACTTTAGTAGGAGATGATTATATAAACCTCAATGTATGTGATAATAGAATCATCGCAACAAGTCCGCCCAACATTATGGGTAAAATTGAAATTTCTAAAGTGGGCATATTAAACTGTGATTATACAAAAAATACAAATATAGATTTGGTTATAAACTTGTCTGAAGTTGAAAAAATAAGATTTCCAAAACGACGTTTTATAAATTTAGATAGTTGTAATGTTCCATTAATCTATGGAGGTAATATCCCAAATTTGCACAGTGTTGCTATGCAATTTTTCAAAAAGGGATTTGCTGCTGAGTAATTAAATTTATTTTTGATTTATTATTTAGATTTTTTAAAAAAGTTATTAAATAAATATTAGAATCGGTTTATTAAGGTTTTGAATTTAGTGTGGCTGGTTGCCATGACTTAATAAATACATATAGTTTAATTTTAATAAATGTGGCTAATTATGCCGAATTATAATGAGTAAAAAACGTAACGAAATTATACGTTGCTTAGGAGAATTATCCGAGTGATTGGGATTGTAATTGTTGGACATGGTAGGCTAGCAGAAGAATATTTAGCTGCAATAGTTCATGTTATGGGTCCACAACAAGGCATTAAAGCAGTATCCATTGCTGCTGAATGTGATCGCTCAAAAAAACAGTCTGAAATATGTGATGTTGCAAATTTAGTAGATAATGGGACAGGTGTTATTGTCGTTACAGATATGTTTGGTGGCTCGCCATCTAATTTATCTATGAAGGCTTGTGATTGTGATAACCGTAGAATTCTTTACGGGGCAAATCTTCCAATGCTACTTAAACTTGCTAAATCCCGCTCTATGAGTGTTGATCAAGCATTAAATGTTTCCATGGAAGCTGGAAAAAAATATATTAACTGCTGTAACGGTTCAGCGGGTATTTAGAAATTTTTTATGAAAAGTAAAATTAAAATTATTAATGAAAAAGGCTTACATGCGCGAGCTTCAGCAAAGTTTGTTGAAGTTGTAGAAAGCCATGATGCTTCAGTTATTGTATCCAAAGATGGATTAGATGTAACTGGAAGTTCTATAATGGGTTTAATGATGCTAGCCGCATCTAAGGGTTCTTATATTGAAATTAAGACTTCAGGACCCGAGGCAAAAAATCTTTCGTATGCTTTGACAAATTTGATCAATAGCTTCTTTGGAGAAGGTAGTTAGTTTGGCTATTTATATTAAGGCTCAAAGGCTCTAAATCTAGAGCCTTTAAGTTTTTTTATTATAATGCGTCTGAAAGCTCAGGAACTGCATCAAATAAATCAGCTACTAACCCATAATCGGCAACTTGAAAAATAGGTGCCTCTTCATCTTTGTTAATAGCTACAATTATTTTGGAGTCTTTCATGCCAGCCAAGTGTTGGATTGCTCCAGAAATTCCACAAGCAATATAAAGGCTTGGAGCGACCACTTTTCCAGTTTGTCCAACTTGCCAGTCATTGGGGGCATATCCAGAGTCAACAGCAGCTCTAGAGGCTCCTACAGCTGCATTAAGTTTATCTGCAAGTGTTTCAATGATTGCAAAACTTTCTTCTGACCCAACTCCACGTCCACCTGAAACGACTATTTCTGCTGATGTTAATTCTGGTCTATCTGATGTTTGGACTTTATCTTCTACCCATTCAGATAGATTTGGGTTTTCTGATGCAGAAATGGATTCAATTGATGCATTTCCAGTTTCAAGTGCTGCATCAAAACCAGCGGTTCTAATTGAAACAACCTTTTTTGCGTCACTCGATTTAACTGTTTGAATTGCATTTCCGGCATAAATTGGACGCTCAAATGTCTCTGCATCAATAATACCAGTTACATCAGTAATGACCATTGAGTCTAATAATGCTGCAACCCTTGGCAAAATATTTTTTGCATTTGATGTAGCAGGTGCCGCTATATGCTCATAGTCAGCTGCTAATGAAACTATCAAGTCTGCAGTTGGTTCAGCTAAACCATTTTGCAAAAATGGGCTGTCAGCGCAAAGGATATTTTTAATTCCTTCTAACTTTGATGCCGCTGCTGCCGCTTTAGAGCAATCAGCTGAAGCACACAATAGAGTAACATCACCCAATTTTTGTACCGCAGTCAAAGCTTTTCCAGTTTGGTCTATAGATATTTCACCACCTACAATTTCTGCTAGTAAAAGTACGGCCATTATATAACTCCTGCTTCGTCTTTAAGTTTCGTAAGTAATTCAGTAACGTTAGCAACTTTTACACCTGCAGCTCTTTCTGCTGGCTCAGAGGTTGATATAACTGTTAATCTAGGTGTTATATCGACGCCAAGGTCTGTTGGAGATTTTTCATCCATTGGTTTTTTCTTTGCCTTCATTATGTTTGGTAAAGATGCATACCTAGGTTCATTTAATCGTAAATCTACCGTAATTACTGTTGGCATTTTTATTTTTATTGTTTGCAACCCACCGTCAACTTCACGAGTTACAATGGCATCATCACCATCTATGTCTAGTTCTGATGCATATGTTGCTTGCGACCAACCTAACAATGCTGAAAGCATTTGTCCGGTAGCATTTAAATCATTATCAATCGCTTGTTTGCCGCAAAGAACTAAATGTGGTTGTTCTTCATCTATGACTGCTTTTAACAGTTTTGCTACTGATAAGGGTTCGATATCATTATGAACGTCATCTGTAGCTTCAATTAGGATTGCTCGATCAGCGCCCATTGCTAAAGCAGTTCTTAATGTTTCTTGAGACTGTTTAACACCAATTGAAACAGCAATGATTTCGTCAACTTTGCCTGCTTCTTTTAAACGAATAGCTTGCTCAACAGCAATTTCATCAAACGGGTTCATAGACATTTTAACGTTTGCAAGATCAACGCCGCTTCCGTCAGCTTTAACGCGAACCTTAACGTTGTAATCAATTACACGTTTAACGGGAACTAACACTTTCATATGCATTTCTCCTAAATCATCGGGATTTATATAATTTTATTATCAATAGTCTTGTATCTACAATATAAGATGTCGAAAAGTGCAAAATAGACAGTTTAAGTCATTATTACGCCGCGTTAACTATTAACTTTTCTTGTTGGTAATTTTTAATTTAATTGCAATAGACTTAGATATTATTAACGATTAGCTCCAGGTATCCATAATATATCATTTTCACCATTGTTATTGGCAACACGTCCAACAACAAAAAACCAATCTGATAAGCGGTTGAGGTATTTTACGGCATCTTTATTGATATCTTCAAATGTAGCTAGTTCAACACATATTCTTTCTGCTCTGCGTGAAATTGTTCTACACAGATGTAAATGGGCTGCAAGTTCTGACCCACCAGGTAAAATAAAACTTTTTAGTGGAGAAAGGTTTTTGTTCATTTTGTCAATTTCAGTCTCCAAGCGTTCAACTTGTGAAGTGCTAACGCGTAAAGGTGGATATTCTGCATCAGCATCATTAGCCATATCTGGGCGGCATAAATCAGCTCCTAAATCAAATAAATCATTTTGAATCATTGCTAGACTGGTATCTATGTCTCCAGTTGAATGCAAACGTGCTAAACCAACAGTTGCATTAGTTTCATCAACAGTTCCATAGGCATTTACTCGCAGAGATTGTTTTCCAACCCGTTGCCCATTTCCTAAAGAAGTTTCACCAGCATCACCAGTTTTGGTGTATATTTTGTTTAGTGTAACCATTTTTTAACTACCTTTTAATGCTATAAATAATAAAATTAAACCAATCGCAATGGCCTGCAAAATGATACGCCACCTCATTAATTTATTAGCATATTTGCGATTGAAATTACCTCCAGTTGTAAAGCCACCAAGTCCGATCATCAGCACAATTAGTACTGCTAATATTGCGATAACAACAATTATATAAAGAAAGTCCATTTACAAATTCCCCTTTTTTTACGATCTAGCTCGAGATTATACGAAGTCTATATGTTTAAATTTTAGATTTAATCCAATCCAAAATTCGTGTTGAAAATAACCTATTACATATACCAGCTATAAAAGTAGGTACTGTAACATAGTATCTTGGTGATGGGTTCTTTGATTCAAGTGCATGAATTATTTTTTGTGTAACTGCAGCAGCTGGTAACTCACCAAAATCAAGAGTATTTTTTGTTGAGTATAATCTTGGTATCAATTTCTTTTCATAAAAAATGTAATTACTCGAGTCTTTCCAGTTTATCCATTTTTCAAAATGAGGCTGAGAATTAATTCTAATACTTGCAGTTATTGGCCCAGGTTCTATCAAAATGATTTTTATAGAAGAATTCCTTAGCTCTAATCTTAGTGTGTCGGTCAAACCTTCCATGGCAAATTTAGTTGCATTATATGCGCCTCGACCTTCTATTGCTGTAAATCCTAGTATTGATGAGCAATTAATAATACGACCGTAACCTTGATTGTGCATGGATGGCATTATTTTATTTATAAGATCGAAGTAACCAAAAAGATTTACTTCAAAAATTGCACGATACGCTTCTCTAGGTATATCTTGAACCAAACCCGGAATAGCATATGCGCCATTATTATATAATGCGTCTAGAGTTCCATTAGTTCGCTTAAATGTTTCATCTACAGCAGTTTGAATGCTTTTCTCGCATGAATAGTCAAGCCTGAAGCTTTCGAGTCCTTCATTTCGGAGTCTAATGCAATCTTTTTCTAATCGACATGTTGCAAAAACGCGCCATCCTCTCTTTGACAATGTATGAGCAACATCATAACCGATCCCAGATGAACATCCTGTTATTAAAATAGTTTTTTCTTTCAAGATTTTGCTTCCGTAAGTTTAATATTTTTTTTATTTAAGTTCACTTGGGATAATAAAATCTTGCAGAATGCCAGATGAAAATTTTATTTGATTCCAATTTGATATATTAAAATCAACTACTGTAGTTGCACCAGAAGGGTATCCTAAAAACCTGTAATGAATAGGAGGAGATTTACATATTTTTTCTGCAAATTCACCAATCCCTGGATTATGTGCAGTCAAAAAGATTATATCTTTAGTAGCTGTACTGAGACAATTTAAAATCATATTTGGTGAGGAATGGTATAGGTCGTTTTTATAAGAAACTTTTGCATTTGAATTTATTCTTAAATTAATATTCTCCCATGTTTGAATACATCTAGTGGCTGTAGATGAAAAAACCTCATCCGGTATATAGTTTTTTGATGACAACCAATTTCCAATAAGAATACAAGCATCTAACCCACGCTCATTTAATGTTCTCTGAAAGTCTGTATGTTCTAAATTTTCCCATCCAGATTTTGCATGGCGAGTTATTATTAGCCTTTTCATTTATTTCCTTTAAAAGCGTTCATGTGTAAAAGACTATGTTCTGAATTATGTTTTACTGCAACTGAAATTGGGCACGAAGTTCTTACTTGGCATGAATTTTTCATGCATTTTTTGCCTTCGGCAGTATCTAAAAAATTATAACAACTTTGAATATCATACCCTTTAGATGTTAAAGCTTTTACAGGGCATGCATTAATACAAGGTTTATCGATACATTTATTGCAGGGGCTATTAGTATATAATTTTTTAAATTTAATTTGATAATCAAATACTAATGCACCACGATAACTTATCATTAAACCCATCTTATTATGAACTAACATTCCAACAGGAGAACTCCACGCTTTTCCTGATAATTTTGCCCACTCGAGGAAAGGTGCGTTATCTTTTTGACCAAAAGGGAATTCAGGTTTAGCAAAAAGCTTATTTGCAATGTTTGAAATTACTCTGAAAGACCAATTATCTATAGGGTCCTTTACTTTTTGAGTATATTCTTCACTTTTTTTAAATATATCCCAAAAATTATCTGCAGGACTAAGCAATATTATAGTTTGATTTGGATTTGGATAAAAAGAACCTGAAATTTCCAAACCAATCTTGCTAGTATAAGATTCTATATCTGATAATTTTATAATTTTTTGAACGGTATCCAAAGTGACCAACCTAATTTTGTTGGTTTATCGTTTTGCCACTTTAAACCAAGTTTCATATCTTTATGGCCATCACGAGGTTGGTCTAAATAACATTTAAATATTTTATCCCAAATTGATAATGAAAAGCCAAAATTTTTGTTATGCTCGTCTATATATATGGAATGATGAATCCTATGAAGATCTGGTGTTACAATAAATTTCCTCAAAATATTTTCAATTCTAAAGGGAATTCTTAGATTCGCGTGATTGAACATTGCCATCCCATTTAACATTATCTCAAAAATTATTACAGCAATAGCGCTTGCTCCTAATATATAAATGGATGTTATCTTTATAAACATTGAAAAAATAATTTCAAAAGGGTGGAAACGAACAGCTGTTGTTACATCAAGATCTCGATCTGTGTGGTGCATTCTATGGAATCTCCACACAAACGGAATTTTATGGCTTAAGAGGTGCTGCCCCCAAATTATAAAATCTAAAATAATTACTGTTAGTATTATTTCTATCCAGATTGGAAAATTTATTATATTGAAAAGCCCCATCTTTCCATTTGAAACATCAACCGCTGCAACTATAGCAATAAGTGGAATAGCTATATGAACAATATTAACGGATGCAGTGTTAATGAGAGTTATTAACCCATTCGTAATCCACCTGTCTTTACGGTTATGAATACGTTTCTTTTTTGGCAATAAAATTTCTGCCATTATAAGTATAATTAGAATACTTAAGAAAAAAGTTAGACGAAGTATTGTATCTGACATATTAACCTTTTAATTATGCACGTATCATTGAGCCTGCGCCATGATCCGTAAATAGTTCTAATAAGCATGCATTAGGCACACGGCCATCCATAATTACAACCGCTCTGACTCCATCAGATATTGCATCAAGTGCAGTCTGAGTTTTTGGAATCATGCCTCCCACAATAATATTATTTTTTGTCATTTTGTTGACCTGTTCTGCACTGAGGTTTGTCAGAACGTCACCATCTTTATCTTTAACACCATCAACATCTGTTAATAATAGCAATCTATCGGCTTTAAGGCCTCCCGCAATGGCACCTGCAGCAGTATCTCCATTAACATTATATGTTTCACCATTTTCACCTGAACCTAAAGGTGCTATTACTGGAATGAAATCATTTTCTATTAAAGAATGAATTACATCAGCATTTACAGAATATGGATCACCTACCATACCGAGTAATTTATTAACCTGTTTACATTGTAATAAATTTGCGTCTTTTCCGGATAAACCAACAGCTTTTCCGCCCTGGCTATTAATAGCTTGAACTATTGTTTTATTTACTTTGCCCGATAAAACCATTTCTACAACATCAACTGTTTCAGGAGTACTTACTCGTTTCCCATCAACAAATTTAGTTTGAATATTAAGCTTATCAAGCATTTCATTGATCATCGGGCCACCGCCATGAACAATAACTGGTTTCAAATTACATTGGTGCATTAATACAATATCTCTAGCAAAGCTTTTCATCGCTTTATCACTTGATATTGCATGGCCTCCTAGTTTTATAACGACAATAGAGCCATCATGCCGCTGTATGTGTGGCAAAGCTTCTGATAACATTCTTGCTGTAGCAATTGAATCACGTTCCATAGCCTGCGACTTCTCCATAACCATAACCACCTTTTGTTTGGTTATCTTTAACTAGGAAATTAGCTGTCGCCAAGAGAATTTAAATATTAAGATTTAGATTAACGTACCTATAATGTGTCTCAATGTAGGTATTCCATCACCTCTTTCAGACGATGTTAAGACAAACTCAGGATAAGCTGCAGGATATTTGGCTACAATTTTACTTGTCTCTGATATTACATTTTCTAAGTCTATTTTCTTGGGTTTATCTGCTTTTGTTAATACAACTTGAAAAGTTACTGCTGATCGGCCTAATAATTCCATTATCTCTTCATCTACTGATTTTACACCATGGCGTGAGTCTATGAGTAAGAAAACTCGACGTAATGAAGCTCTGCCTGATAAATATGCTTTTAAGAGTGATTGCCATTTTTTCACTACAGGTAATGGTGCATTTGCAAACCCGTAACCTGGTACATCAACTAAATAATGGCTTTCATGAAGAGTGAAAAAATTAATTTCTTGCGTGCGCCCAGGGGTATTCGATGTACGTGCCAATGACTTTCGCCCAGTAAGTGCATTTATCAAACTTGATTTTCCAACATTTGAACGACCTGCGAAACAAACTTCCATCCTATCAGCTGGAGGCATTCCATCCATTGCTACAACGCCTTTTAAAAAATCTGTAGGTTGCGAGAATAACAATCGTCCTTTCTCGACCTCATCAGGAGTTGCATTTTCTGCGATTGTATATTGCATTTCCATTAAATTAATTCTGCCTTATCCCCGATGTTTATATAACCAGATTTTGAGACTATACCAAATACTCCAAAGTTTTGATGCCCATATACTTTGTTGAGTGTATTTAATGTATCTGCATTTGAAATAGCGGTCTCAGGGTCCACTGTCGTGGCCATGCAGCGTTCAATTGGTTCTATAATCTCTATTTCAGCAGTACCAATACGCATTATTTTACCTATCCAATCAAATTCAGACCAAGCTGTTTCACCATTTAACCATATATTTCCTCGAAAGCGCCTTTGGTCTAAAGGTTTGTTCATATTTTTTGAAAGGTCTTCCAAAGTAGAGTTAGAATGAATTGATATTGTTTCTGCTGATGTATCTGTAATTCCTCTATTAGTTTTAAATACTTTTAGAGGTAATGAACGATTTGGATTACATATCTTAATAAGCCAATTGACGAGTTTATCACTGTCTAAATCTGGGTCGACGGTTAGGTCGTTTAGTTTTGGGTGTTTGAGTGTGATTTGTCCTGATTCATCGTTTAAAAAAGAAGATATGGCCATTAATTCATAGTTACTTGCTGCCCTTACAAAATTTAGACATGACGCCCATTCTGGATTTTGAAAGTTTACTTTTGAGTTTTCATGAGCAACTGCCCAAATTCGATCCATAGGCATACATCGCCCATTTTCTAATTTTACACTTTTAAGCTCTTCGCGCCCAACGCCTTTTATAGGGTGCCGCCATAAATTAGCGACGGAACCCATTAGTTTTCTTCTTTTTTGAAGCGCTTAAACATATTACCTAAAATATCTGGATTAACTCCTTGGCTTCTCATAATCGTATATTGTTGTATGAAAGTAAGCGTGTTGTTTGCAACCCAATAGATTACCAATCCAGATGCAAACCCACCAAGCATGAACATAAATACCCAAGGCATCCAAGCAAAAATCATTGCTTGTGTTTTATCTGTAGGGGCTGGGTTCAGTTTTTGTTGCAGCCACATTGTTATGCCCATTAAAATTGGCCAAACGCCGATTGACAAAATAACAAAGAAACTATTTGGACCAGGTGCATCCCAAGGCATTAATCCAAATAAATTTAGCAATGAACTAGGATCTGGAACTGATAAGTCTTTAAGCCACCCAACAAATGGTGCATGGCGTAGTTCTAAAGTTACGAAAATAACTTTGTACAAAGAGAAGAAGATGGGTATTTGTAAAAGAATAGGCAAACATCCAGCAGCTGGATTTACCTTTTTTGTTCGATACATTTCCATTGTAGCTTTTTGCATGGCCTGGCGATCGTCACCATGCTTTTCTTTTAGTTTTTCCATTTCTGGTTGTAATTCTTTCATGCGTGCCATTGATACGAAAGATTTATAGGCGAGAGGGAATAATATCGTTTTTATAATTAATGTAAGTGCTATAATTGCCCAACCCATATTACCAATCATGCTATTTAAAAAATGTAATAACGCAAACATTGGTTTAGTTATAAAAAAGAACATTCCCCAATCAATACTATCTACAAAGTCAGTTACACCTTCTTTATCTCCATAGTGTTTAATTGTTTTGTATTCTTTTGCACCTGCGAATAATCTAGACTGTACTTCTTTTGTTTGGCCCGCAAGTATTTGAATGGTTTCTTGGCGCGCCTCAGCCTGGTATCTGTCAGCGTTTTCTGAATACTTTGATACTGCTTTGAAGGCTGAGTTGTCAGGAATTAATGTTGTCATCCAGTATTTGCCTGTAAAACCAATCCAACCTTTATTGCTAGAATCTATAATTTTTAAATTTGCACGCTCGGACGAAGAAAAATCTTCATCAGGCATGTCACTATAATCGATCTCTTCAAGTGAAGACCCTGTTTGAAGCACAATGCCTTCGTGTAATATATAAACACCGTTTTTTGAACTTTCTTGGCGCCCGTAAGCAGCTCGCGCAATTGGCCCTTTTTGTGCAATTAAGCCATATGGAGCTAATGAAATATTTGAGTTTGTATTATTTTCAACGCTTTGAGAGATGGTAAACATATAGTCATCGTCAATTTCAATTTTTCTGTAAAATATTAAACCATTATTATTGTTCCATTTTAAGAATACTGGTGAAGATGGTGTTAAAATATCACCGTCTTCAATTGACCATACAGTTGTTGCAGTTGGCACATCATTAAAGTCTAGTGATCCTGCAGGTGAAAACCCATGCAGAATATAATAAGCAGACGGGCCGCCAGCTGGAGATAGAAGCGTTACTTTTTCGGATGCATCATTTAATTTTACATTATAATCTAATAGTTTAAGATCATCTATTCGAGCGCCCGTTAATGATAATGAACCTTCGATACGATTTGATTTAATTTCTATTCGTTTGGTTTTTTCTAAGGCTATTTCGCGAGTTTCAGAAACTGTTGTCGTTAACGAAGGCGCAGATGCTATGTCATTTGATGCAGATGGAGCGATTGCTATACCGTTATCGGAAACAGCATTTTGATTGGTTGCTACCGGTTGATAGTCTTCTTGTGGAAAGAAATAGAACCAAGTTAAAAGCACTAGCATTGAAAGGACACTTGCTAATATCAAATTTTTATTATTGTCGTCTTGCATTTTATCGCCCAGATAATAGGAATTTTAATTTGGTTTGGTTGAATAGATTATTGAGCAAAAGGTCAAGGGAATTGCTATTTATCTTCTGCAGGATTTGGACGCATTAGGCCACTAAAATTAAATAGCTTTTCATCCAAAAGATGACTTGGTCGAGCATTTGTTAAGCTCTTAAACAAAACTTGACGCCTTCCTGGTGAGTTTTGCTCCCATTCATCCAAAATAGATTTTACTTGTTGCCTTTGTAATCCATCTTGAGAACCGCATAAATCACATGGTATTATTGGATAATTTAGAGCTTTTGCAAATTTCTCACAATCGGCCTCAGCTACATGAGCTAGAGGTCTGTAAACGAATAAGTCCCCTTCATCGTTAACTAATTTTGGTGGCATTGTCGCTAAGCGGCCACCATGAAATAAATTCATAAAAAATGTTTCTAGAATATCATCTCGATGATGGCCTAATACTACAGCTGAACAACCTTCTTCTCGCGCTATTCGATATAAATTACCACGCCTAAGTCTTGAGCACATAGCACAATAAGTACGCCCAGCAGGAACCTTCTCTTTTACAATTGAATAAGTGTCTTCATATTCAATTCTATTTGGGACACCCATTTTTTTTAAGAATTCTGGTAAAACTGTAGCTGGAAAATTTGGTTGCCCTTGGTCAAGATTACAAGCGATGATTTCGATAGGAAGTAAGCCACGCCATTGCAATTCTGTAAGAGCAGCTAACAGAGTGTAACTATCTTTACCGCCCGATAAGCAAACCAGCCATTTCTTCCCACGCTCAATCATACCGTATTGTTCTACAGCTTCACGGGTTTGGCGGATTATTCTCTTCCTTAACTTTTTGAAATCTGTTGTGCTTGGTGCACCTTCAAAAAGGGGATGGATTTCTTTGCGTTCATCTAACATAAAGTTGCCTATAACTGTTTGTAATTGTGATGGCTAGTCAATGAATCTTATTATAATTATAAATAAAGCATGTTTTAGCTAATTTTTTGAAAGTAATTTATGAATAATTTCAAAGGTATTTTACTGATGCTAATAGCTATGGCAGGCTTCACGATGGAAGATTTGTTCATGAAAAAACTTTCTGTGAACTTATCTACAGGACAAATCTTAATTACTTTTGGAATCGGAAGTAGCTTAGCATTTGCTCTAATGGCAAAAATTAAAGGATATAATCTTACTTCAAAGGTTTTTTGGACGAAGGGAATGGTAATACGTCAATTTGCTGAAGGAATAGCTGCAGTTGCGTTTATTACAGCGTTAACACTTATTCCTCTTTCAACTGTGGCAGCAGTTTTTCAGGTAACTCCATTAATTATTACAATGGGTGCTGCATTTTTTCTAGGTGAAACTGTCGGTTGGAGACGTTGGTTAGCAATAATTATTGGTCTTATCGGTGTTTTGATTATAATTAGACCAGGAATGGATTCTTTCGATCCAAATGTAAGCTTTGTACTTATTGCTGTACTATTTGTTACTATTAGAGATTTAATTACCAGGAAATTGCCTTCAAATGTGCCATCAACTATCGTTTCTTTCCAAGCGTTTCTTTCATTAATATTTGCAGGGGGTTTATTAACCACATTAGATGCTCAAAAATTTGTAAGTCTAGTGGATTATCAAGTTTATTATATTATAGGCGGTGTAATATTTGGTGTTATTGGATATTACTGTATTGTCGCGGCTACACGCATTGGTGAAGCTGGGGTTGTAACGCCATTTCGTTATTCACGTTTATTATTCGCAATTATTATTGGATATTTTGTTTTTAACGAGCGCCCAGATATTTTAACATTATTTGGAGCAAGTATTGTAATAATGACAGGTATTTATACTGTATGGAGAGAACGATATTTGGCGCGCAAATTGCGCGCCAATCTGAATTAAGGGCTAATAATGTTATGTTCTGGGCCATATGGGAATTTAGTAATATTTTCGACTTCACCATCTTGTAATACTAAAATGTCATGCTCCCGATAACCACCAGCGGCTAAATTATTGTCAGGAATAGTTACCATTGGCTCCATTGATACCACCATGTGTGATGTGAGTTCAGTATCGATATCTTCTCTGAGCTCTAATCCTGCCTCACGGCCATAATAATGCGATAGAACTCCAAAAGAATGACCATATCCAAAACTTCGATATTGTAATAAGTTTCGTTCTTCAAAAAGAGAGTTAATTTCTGCTGTTATTCCGGAACATGTCGCACCTTCTTTTATTAATGATAATCCAAGCTCGTGAGCCTGAATATTTGCTTCCCAAATTTTCAAACTTTCTTTATTGGGCTCTCCAATAAATAATGTTCTTTCTAAAGCAGTGTAATATCCTGATATCATAGGGAATGTATTAAGAGATAATATATCACCTTCTATTAATTTGCGCGTAGTAACTGGATTATGAGCCCCATCAGTATTTATTCCAGATTGGAACCACACCCAAGTATCTCTTAACTCAGAATGAGGAAAAGATTTTGCAATTTCAAGTTCCATTGCATCTCGACCTGCCATAGCTATGTCAATTTCACGGGCACCAACTCTTATTGCGTCATGAATAGCAAATCCACCAATATCAGCTATTCTTGCTCCTTGACGTATTAATTCAAGTTCATCATTTGATTTAATCATTCGTTGCTTCATTGAGGCGGGAGCAATATCAATAATCTTATTTGGGCATAAGAATTCATTTAATTTAGCTTGTTGAGTAATTGTGAGATGGTCGCCTTCCATCCCCAGAGTGTCAGAATTTCCAATAGAGGCTTTTACTGCCCTCCAGAAATTGTCTCTTTTCCAATCTGAATAAACAATATTTTCGGTTGCAGAACGCCTTGCAGGTTGTCCACCATCAATTCCAGCTGATATTGTAAATGCCTTATCATGGGTTATCACGCATGCATATGGACGTCCAAATGCACAATAAGTAAAACCAGTGTAATATGATACACAATGCATGGAAGTTAGAATAGTTGCTTCTATTCCCATTGCGTTCATAATACTCCTTAAGCCGTTAATCCGCATGTCATATTCAGCTTGTGAAAATTGTAATGGTGGTTTTTTGCCATTATCAAATATATAAAAATCTTTACGTGTTGAAAGGGTCATTTTCAATTTATCCTCTGATTTTATAGGGATAAATGAGTATCCCCAGAAAAATGTCCGGGCGTTCAGGACATAAATGTGAAGATTAGGCGACGCCATCGCCTTATTATTATTTATGATATAATTAACAGAAATTCTATTCTAAAAACGACAAATTATTTATGTATTTTGTTTAGTCAGGAACGTTATCAATGCCTGAATTGCCCCAAGGGTGGCATCGAGAAATTCTTTTTATAGTGAGCCAAAACCCTTTGATGCCCCCATGCTTTTTTAATGCTTCCAATGCGTACGCAGAACAAGTTGGGTGGTATCTACAGTTCCTTCCAACCCATGGGCTAAATAAAAGCCGATAGGCTCTTATAGGTAATGCAAGAATATAGCTGAGTGGTGTCATTTATGAATCTTTTTCAATGCATAAGTTAAGTCATCTTTTAGCTTTATGAAATCTCTTGTTGCCGTAACTTCTTTTTTTCCAATCAAGACGTAATCCCAGCCTTTTTTGGCTGAAGAGGCAAGTCTCAGATTTGTAATTTCACGTAACCTTCTTTTAGCGCGGTTTCGCGCAACAGCATTGCCAACTTTTTTTGAACATGTGAAGCCAACTCGGATAGAGTCATCATTATCATTACGATTTCGTGCTTGAAGCAAGAACCCTTTGACACCAAATAATTGACTATTCGAAGCAAGAATAAAATCACTACGCTTGGTAATTCTCTTCAAGCATGAAAAAACCGCCGGTTGCGATGCACCAGCGCCCTTTTGGGTGCATGATGTTGCCTCTGGCGGTTCCATAAAAATTCCCTTTCGGGATCGTTTACGCAGATAGGCTCTTACGGCCTTGAACGCGACGTCGATTTAAAATTTTACGGCCATTCTTAGTAGCCATGCGAGAACGGAAGCCGTGTCGGCGTTTGCGAACCAAATTACTTGGTTGGTATGTACGTTTCATATCGATCTCCTGATCGTCTTTTAGCCAAATCACAAAGGATTCGAAGCTACTTAGTGTTCGAATGTGCTCTTTAGGGGTGAAAACAGAGTAAGTCAATTCAGTTTTATTGATAATTGACCCAAATCATAATTAATTTTTATTCAGAATTTTATTTTTAAAGCAATATAATAAGGTGGTATTACTTTGAATATTAATTACTTTATACTTAAATTTAAATAAATGATATCAGGATTTAATTGTATGGTTCAAAAAATAAATAAATTTGGATTTAAATACATTTTTATTTTTTTATTAATTATAATGATTGCTTTGGTTTGGTATTTTTTTCTGAGATATTATATATCTTATGACTTTTTAGCAAAAAATCATAATATCTTGGAGGTATGGAGAGATAATAATTATAATTTCACAGTAATAACTTTTATAATAATTTATATAACAATTGTTGCATTTTCTTTACCAGGAGCTTCAATGATGTCACTTACAGGTGGTTTTTTGTTTGCAACATTTCCGGGAACCTTCTTTAATGTATTTAGTGCAGTTATTGGTGCTACACTTATTTTTTTAGCTGCAAAAACATTTTTGGGTAATATTTTATTAGATAAAATTAAGGGCAAAAATGTTGGAGATAGTTTTTTAATTAAAATGCAAAACGAAATACAAGAAAATGAATTTAGTTACTTAATAATTCTACGCCTTATGCCTGTAGTCCCTTTTTTTGTTGCAAATCTAGCACCTGCATTTTTTGGCATTAAATTACGCATTTTTACAATTACAACTTTAATCGGGATTTTGCCTGGAACTCTTGTTTATACTTCAATTGGTGCAAGTTTAAGCACCATCTTTAAAAGAAACGAATCTCCCAATTTAGATATTTTTTCAAATCCAGATATTTTAATATCATCAATTGGATTATTTGTTTTAGCAATTATACCTCTAGTAATTAAAAAAATTAAAAAGGCTAGATAATTGGATAAAATATATTCTGATATTTGTGTAATAGGTGGAGGCTCGGGGGGACTTTCTGTGGCATCTGCTGCTGCTCAGCTGGGACTAAATGTGGTATTAATTGAGGGGAATAAGATGGGTGGAGATTGCTTAAACTATGGCTGTATTCCATCTAAATCTTTAATTTCTGCATCTAAATCTGCATATGTACAAACCAAGGGAGAGGCTTTTGGAATAACGAGTATTAATCCAAAGGTAGAATTTGCCAAAGTAAAAGAGCATATCCTTAAAGTTATAAAAACAATTGAACCACATGATAGTGTAGAAAGATTTGAAAAATTAGGTGTAAAAGTAATTAAAAGTTATGGGAAATTCATATCCAATAATGAAGTTCTAGCAGGGGATAAATTAATCAAAGCTCGTAGATTCGTAATAGCCACTGGTTCTGAACCTTTAATTCCAAAGATAAACGGGATTGATAAAGTTAAATACTATACCAATAAAAATATTTTTGAGATTTCTGAATGCCCTAAGCACTTAATTGTTATTGGTGGTGGTCCAATTGGAATCGAAATTGCACAAGCATATGTGAGATTAGGCGCACATGTGACAGTTCTAGAAGCAAAAAGTATTTTAGAAAAAGATGACCCTGAGTCAGTAAAGATACTTGTGGGGCAACTCAAAAAAGATGGCATAAAAATATTAGAAAATTCAGAAGTTGTTTATATTGAAAATGATGACAAAAATATAAAAGTAAGGACTTCTGATGGGTCTATTTACAAAGGATCTCACTTATTAATTGCAGCTGGGCGAGAGCCAAATATTAAATATTTAGATTTGGTTCATGCTAATGTCGATCATTCCAAAAGAAATATAAAAGTTGATGCGTTTTTAAAAACTTCAAATAAACGTGTTTTTGCAATTGGTGATGTGACAGGGGAAAGACAGTTTACTCACACGGCAGAGTACCATGCTGGTATAATTATAAGATCTGCAGCTTTTGGATTAAAATTTAAACAAAAAAAACATCATATTCCATGGACAACTTATTCAGATCCTGAAATTTCCCAAGTTGGGTTAACTGAAGCACAAGCTTATGAAAAATATGGAAAAAAAATCTCTGTAGTAAAAGTAAATTACAGTGATAATGATAGAGCTATTACAGAGTTAGAAACTATTGGATTTGTTAAAGTAATGGTTTTTAAGGGTAGGCCAATAGGAGCTTCTATAGTTGGTAAAAATGCTGGAGAGATAATTCAAATCTGGTGTTTAGCAATATCAAGTAAATTGAAAATGTCAGCAATTTCGTCCATGGTTTCGCCATATCCAACATTAGGCGAACTAAATAAAAGAGTCTCTAATGCTTATTTAGCACCAAAGTTGATAAATAGTTTGATAATTAAACGGTTTGTTCGATTTATTCAGAAACTTTAAGCTTTTTATACTATCATTCCTATAGCAGTTTTTACTTTTTTAAGTATCGGTGCTGCAATAATATCAGCCCGCATAGCTCCATTATTTAATAAGCGATCAATTTCATCTGGATCATTCATTAAACGTGCCATCTCTGAGGAAATAGGAGCTAAATGATTTACCGCTAGCTCAGCTAAAATTGGCTTGAATGTGCCAAATTGTTGTCCACCAAATTCTTTTAATACATCTGAAATACTAGCATCAGATAAGGCGGCATATATGTTAACTAAGTTACGTGCTTCTGGACGATTTTCCAATCCTTTGGGTTCACTTGGAAGAGCATCAGGATCTGTTTTAGCTTTTCTTATCTTTGAAGCAATTGTATCTGCATTGTCTGTCATATTAATTCGACTTTTATCAGATGGATCAGATTTTGACATTTTTTTTGATCCATCTCTTAGTGACATGACGCGAGTTGCTGCACCTTCAATTATTGGTTCTGGTAATGGAAATAAATCCGTATCAAAATCATGATTAAATTTTGCCGCAATATCGCGTGTTAATTCAACATGTTGCTTCTGATCTTCTCCAACAGGCACATGCGTCGCTTGATAAGCTAATATATCTGCAGCCATAAGAGCCGGATATGCATATAGTCCAAGAGACATCTTCTCTGCATTTTTACCAGCCTTGTCCTTAAATTGCGTCATGCGGTTCATCCAACCAAGACGTGTGACACAGCTTAGTATCCAACCTAATTCTGCATGAGCCGATACTTGAGATTGGTTAAATAAAATTGATTTATTAGGATCTAATCCACAGGCTATATAGGCTGCTGCTAGCTCACGGGTCTGTGTCTTAAGGGCATTGGGATCTTGCCAAACGGTAATCGCGTGTAGATCAACCATACAATATATTGTTTCAATGCCACTATTCTGCATTTCAACAAACCTCTTAACAGCACCTAGATAGTTACCAAGCGTTAAATTTCCTGAAGGTTGTATTCCTGAAAATACACGTTGTTTAAAGTTTGTTTCAGACATAGTAATTTTTCTCCGCCTGTATTAAATCTGTTTGATCTGCTTATCGCGGCTATTTTACCAATGGTCAACTAAAGGAAGCATTCTTAAATGTTTAATCCAGATTTAAATCAAACACCTATTAATATAATGCCTAAATCTGTTGTTTTTTTGATAATTCTTATAGCTTTTGTGGAAGCTATTTTGCAGTTAGGACAAAAAGGTCTGATAGGTGATCAGGCCTCAATTGCTTGGCGCATGCAGTTAATTCAAAAATATGGATTTTTTGACACAATATTCGAGTGGATGCGCCACAATAGTACATATAATTTTAATGGTTTAATTAGATTCCTTACGTATAGCTTTATTCATAAAAGTACTATGGAAATAATATTTGTATTAGTTTTTATCGCTACATTTGGTAAATTCATAGCAGAAGTTTTTGGAGATATCGCGGTTTTATTAATCTTTATATTTAGTGGAATAATAGGCGCTATCGGGTTTGGAGTGTTCTCAAATGGAACATTTCTTGTGGGTGGCTATCCAGCTGTTTATGGTCTTATTGGTGCTTTTACTTGGGTGCAGTTCAGCATCCAGCGTATGAAAGGGGAAACAGGGTTTCGTGCGTTCCATTTAATTATATTCTTTATGATTTTAGCATTAATATATAATCTAGTTTATTCAAATAATAGCAATGAATGGATAGCCGAGATAATCGGGTTTATTTCTGGATTTTGTATTTCAATAATTATAAAGATTTCAAAAGAAAAATTTATTTAAACATTATTATTAGCTATTGAAGTTGTTTTCATGAGAGAGCAAAAGTTAATTGTTTTTACAAAGCTAATTATTCTAAAATGTAATTAAGCTTTGATCCAAGTGTAACATTTAACTGTATCTCCAAATCCATCCATAACGTCATTACCCTTAGAATCTTTAACCGTAGTTAAAACTCTTATTCTTTTAGCATGCGAAGTTTCTCCAGGCACTGTTACTGCTGGGTCTACTTTTGTAGCTAAAGATGCAGCAGATGACACAGACGCTATAGAAACTGATATGATACTTAAAAGTGCTAGTTTAGATAAATTCATCTTAAGACTCCAAAATTTTTACTATTTTACTTTATATATAACTAGATTTCCTGATGATAATTTACAACATAATAATTATTTTAGCTTACACCACTTTCAGATTATTTTTTTATCATAGCCCTTAAGCCTTGTTTTGGTATGATCCCGAATAAATTTATAAAAAATAAATAACTTATTATTCCTGAAAATATTAAAATAGTGAGCATCAAATAGCGAATATTAGGTGTATGTAAGCTATTATTTAAAAAATACTGGACGATATAAATTACCATACCCATTAATATACTAGAAAGTATGATGAATGGCAGATTGCGTTTTAAACGTGCATCAATTCTTGATGAATCCCCCATTTTTTTACAACCATTCCACAGCAGAAATATCATTACCCATGAAGATATTGACGTGCCAATGGCAGCAGCTAAAAATCCAACGTAAAATGATAAACAAATAGCTAAACTTACATTTAAGAACATTGCAAGTAATGCAAATATAAATGGTGATCTAGTGTCCTCTCGTGCAAAAAATAGTGGTTGTAAAACTTTTTGTAAGACAAATGCTGGTAAACCAAGACCATAAATAGCTAATGCTTGAGATGTTGAAATAGTATCTAAATTTGTAAATGCGCCTCGTTCAAATATTACAGAAATTAATGAGAGTGGTATAATTATTAATGCAACAGCTGCTGGTATTGTAAGTAATAAAGAAAATTCTAAAGCTCTATTAAATGCATTTTGACCATCTAGGCTATTTTTATTTATTAAGGCTCTAGATAATTCGGGGAGTAAAACGATTCCGATTGCAATTCCAACAACACCTAATGGAAGCTGATAAAGTCGATCTGCATAATAAAGCCAAGCAAATGCGCCTTCGAAATAGCTCGCCACCTGACGACCAACTAATAAATTTATTTGCACAACGCCACCTGTCAGGATTGCAGGAACTGCTAAAATAAATAATTTTTTTATATCAGGAGTTAACTTTGGAAAGCGTAAAGTTAATTTAATTCCTAACCGTCTTACAGCAAAATATACTAAACTCATTTGGGCAATCCCTGCGAAAAAAACTCCCCAAGAAAGAGTAATACCGATGTCCCATTTTGTTTTAGCTGATAAAATCATTGATATGATTAATATTATATTTAGTAGAACAGGTGCTGCAGCTGCTGCGATAAAATGTCTATGTGAATTTAATATGCCGCTAAATAATGCTGTGAGTGATATGAAAATAATATATGGAAAAATAATCCGAGATAATTCAACGGCTAAATCAAAGCGATCATTGCCTGCAAATCCGCTCGCCATTGCATAAATTAGATAAGGCATAAAAAGTTGGGATAATAATGTTAATAATATCAATAAACCTGTAAGTGTAGATAAGGCCTCACTTGCGAACTCTTCATTATCTTTTTGTGCAGCTAATTTCTTTGTATATAACGGAACAAATGCTAGATTAAATGCACCTTCAGCAAAAAATCTCCGAAACAGATTTGGTAGTGAGAATGCCGCTTGAAATGCTTCTGCAATTACACCTGTTCCAAGGTAAGCAGCCAGCATTAAATCTCTGAGCAAACCAGCAACACGACTTATTAATGTCCAACCACTTACTGTTAAGAAAAATTTTATCATGCCATAGAAGATTCTGCGCCTAATTCAATCGCTTCTTGGAGTTTATCTTTGATAGCATTTTGCTTATTTTCAGATGTAATTTTTAAACCTATCATATCTTTTACATAAAATACATCTACTGCTTGTGCTCCGTACGTAGCTATCACTGCACTTGCAATTTGTATATTTGCGTTAGCCAATGTTCGAGTTAAATCAAATAACAAACTATGCCGATCTCGTGTATCTACTTCAATAATTGTGTATATATCTGATCCTTGATTATCAAATGTAATATCGGTTGGTACTTTAAAATTGCGTTCTCTGGGTTTTAATTTATTGCGAACTTTCAAAACATCTCGGGCAATAACGTCACCAGATAGAGTTTGATCAATTAGCTTTTTTAATCTTCCTAATCTTGATAAATCAAAAGGCTTTCCATCGTTATCTTGTATCCAAAATACAGGAGTAGCATATCCATCAGAGGTGGTATATGTACGAGCATCAATAACATTAGCATTTGCAAGTGCTATAGCTCCAGTAAGCCTTGAAAAAATACCTGGGTGATCTTGCATTAAAAATTGAGCCCGTGTTGCATCACGATCCTCGTCGACTTCAAAGTGGCTTGCAATTTTTTTACTACCTAAATTTTTAAATAAATTTGCAAATATATATTGTGTGTTTGTGTCTAACCCTTGCCAATAGGCTGGGTAGTGACGTTCAACTTCTTCCTGGATAGATGTGCTGTCCCAATCTATTAATAATTCACTTAAAGCAGACATGGCAATAAGATAAGGTTTATTTTTCCCTTGAGTATCAAGACCACCTTTTATCAAATTTCTTGTATTAGTATATAGCTCGCGAAGGAGTTGTGCTTTCCAGTTATTCAGTGCTCCTGGACCGACACCCATTATGTCACAAACTGTCAAAACAGTGAGTAAATTTAAATTTGAAGTTGTTTTAACTATTTTTCCAAAATTACTTACTGTCTTTGGATCGGATAAATCACGTTTTTGAGCGAAGTCAGACATTACCAAGTGATTTTCAACCAACCATATAACTCTATCGGCCTCTGATGCATTTAACCCTAGCTCAGGAGCTATTTTTTTTGCTAGTTCAGCTCCAGCAATGGAATGATCTTCGGGTAACCCTTTCCCAATATCATGCAAGAGTATGGCGATGTATAAGACGCGTCTGTCTACTCCAGATTTAAGAATTTCTGATGCAATTGGCAGCTCTTCGTTTAAAGTACCTTGTTCAATTCTTGCTAAAAAAGATATGCATTGAATGGTATGCTCATCGACTGTGTAACTATGATAAAAATTAAATTGCATTAAGGCAATTATACGTTTGAACTCAGGAATAATGGCACCCAAAACACCCAATTCGTTCATGCGTCTAAGTGCACGTTCTGGGTTACCATAGTCTAGAAGAAGAGACATAAATATTCGCTGTGTTTCAGGATTTTTTCTTACCTTGGGCGTTATTTTTCTTAGATTTGCTGTTACTACCCTCATTGCATCTTGATGGATTAAAAGACCAGTTTTCAAACCTTCTTCAAATAAGCGTAAAATATTTATTGGGTCTTTTAGAAATATATCGGGATTAATAATGTTAATTCTTCCATGCTCCAATTGAAACCCATCTGATAAATTACCATCAATATTTAAGGTGCGCCAAAGTATGTTTCTAAAACGATCTCCCAAAGATAGAGTTGATTTTACTTGCTGTGCTTCAAGTGCTGTTAAAAATACACGAGTTAATTCCCCTACATGAGTAGCTTGACGAAAATAGTCCTGCATAAAGCGTTCAACACCACGCATTCCTCGACCACCTTTATATCCAAATCGTTTGGCAACTTCTACTTGATGATCAAAGGTTAATTGTTCAGATGCTCTATTAGCACAAATATGAAGATGACACCGTACTGCCCATAGGAAATTATGAGCCACAAGAAAATTATCGTATTCTTGTTGAGTGAAATATCCTTGATCTATCATCTCTTTATGTGTTGTGGCGTGAGAAATATATTTTGTGATCCAGAAAAGGGATTGTAAGTCACGCAATCCACCTTTTCCTTCTTTGACATTAGGCTCGACCATATAGCGCTGCCCACCTTGTCGTTCGTGTCGTTTGGCGCGTTCTTCTAATTTTTCTTCAACATACTCAGTTGCACTGGCTTTAAATAATTGACCACGGAGTTTTTTGCAAAAATCATCATATAGGTTTTTGTTGCCACAAAGATAACGATGTTCAAGTAATGCTGTCTTAATAGTTTGATCTGTTTTACCTAACTGAATACATTGATTTGTACTTCGTGTTGAGTAACCAATCTTTAATCGCATGTCCCATAAAATATATAATATATCTTCAATAATTTTTTGAACCCTTTTGCTTGGTTTGGCCTGAGTTAAAAATAATAGATCAACATCAGAATGTGGTGCCATTTCTGCACGACCATAACCACCCACTGCAATTATTGAGATATAATCTAAATTGGTCTGTTTGTTTTTTGAGGACTGTAACGTAGTTTGAACTACATCGAATGCTAAAGAAATTAATTTATCTTTTAAAAAACTGTATGATGCTATTGTTTTAGCTGACTCAAATGGAGATTTTTCAAAATGACTTTGAATTTCCAATCGCCCTTTAACATTTGCATTACTAAGAATATTTGCAATTGAAGAACGCAAATTATCCTCTGCTACTGTTTGGATTGCAGTATTAATCTTATTGTTTAATTCGCCTTTATTAAACAACAACTCTTCTGAACAAATTAATTTATCTGGTTTGATAATTTCAGTTTGTAATTTCATAAAGAAAAGCTCCTGATCCGCCAAATCTGGTAGGTGCGGGAGAAATAATCCTTAATGCACCAGCAGATGCTTCTGCAATAGAAAGTGCACGTTGAGCAGAGCCATTATTTAGAAGTCTAAACGCCCCACTTGCTCCTTTAAATCCTTGAGGTCTTGTAAGCTGTGATCGTTGTGCTGCACCTGAGTTTCCTTCGCTAAGAAGAGTTGCGAATATTTTCATTCCATCGTAAGCAAATCCTGCTAATGGATGTGGAGGCACTCCATAAACTTTTTTAAAACGTTTGTTGAAATCGTTAATAGCTGCTCCGTCTGGTACCGTAAACCAACCATTTCTGAGTCCTGGCGTATTAAGTGTAGACTGAGGAATATCCCACCTCGATAGCCCTAATATTTTTATGTCTTTTATCGGCAAACCTTTTGCCAATAAAAATTCTGCAAGAAGTGGAAGGCCGGATGCGCTATCTGCGGTTAAAACCACAGCATCAGAATCAGACCTTCTTATTTTTCTTGTTATTCTGTATGCATTTTCTGCGATACCATCTGCCGAAAAGGGATAATCATATGAGCCTACAAAATTTAAATTATTAGATTTAGATGATAATTTAACTGAATTGGCTGCAACTCTTCCCGCTTCTGTATCAGGTAAAACCACAGAAATTTTACTATAACCTTTTTGAGATGCAAAACCTAAAAGACGATCTGATGTATTTTGGAATGAATTTCCTAAAATAAATACATTATTTCCCGCGATGCTAGAGGTATTTGAAAAACTTAATACGTTTATATTATTAGCAGCGGCAATTTTCCCTACAGATTCAGCAGACTTTGCAAATAAAGGTCCAATTATTAGCTTCACGTTTTGTGAAATTGCTTTTTTTGCAGCAGCTTCAGCTTTAATTGGATCTCCAGCAGTTTTAAATATAAGCATTTCTATTTTGGCTTTAGGATGATCAGTAATCGCCATTTTTGCAGCACGAATAAGGTTTTGTGCTAAATCTTCTTGATTTTCATCAGTTGACCCAGATGGAACAAGTAAGGCTACTTTAGTAGTTGTTGAAGGGTTTATAATTGGACCATCATTAACTTTCTCAACTCTTAAGTCCTGACAAGCAGAAATTGTGAAAGTCAAAATACAAATTATTACAAGGCGTGTTAGCTCTAACATTGAATTTTTATTAATCATTCTTACTTCCTGTTAAAACAAATGATAACTTCGGTTAACGATAGTCAAAAGTTATTCTAAAGACTATTAGATTACAACGGGTAGACGCTAACAATGAAAGAAAAATCTCATGACTGTTAAGAAACTGGATTCGGGACTTCATATATTAGCGACACCGATTGGCACGGCAAATGATATTACAATTCGTGCTTTAAATATCTTAAGGGATGCTGACATTTTAGTAGCTGAAGATACAAGAGTGCTGCGTAAATTAATGGAGATACACGGAATTAATCTTAATGGTAGAAAAATTTTATCATACCATGACCATAATGGAGAGGTGCAGAGGCCTAAATTAATAGCACTAATTAAAGAAGGAAAGGTATTAGCTTATGCTTCAGATGCAGGAACTCCGCTAATCGCTGACCCAGGGTTTTCTTTAACAAAATTAGCAATTCAAAATAATATTCGGGTTCATGCAGCACCAGGTGCGAGTGCTTTATTAACTGCGTTGTGTCTGGCTGGATTACCTACTGATAATTTCTTCTTTGGAGGTTTTCTAGGTTCAAAATCTTCACAAAGAATAAAAAATTTACAAAAAATACAAAATTTAGATGCGACGATAGTATATTATGAATCTCCCAAAAGAACACTTTCAACTTTAAAAGATATTTCCAAAATTTTTGGAAATGATCGTTTGATCTCTGTATGCAGAGAAATGACGAAAAAATTTGAAGAGGTAATTAGAGGAACCGTAGATCAAGTAATAGACGAAATTAAATCACGTCATTCTTTTAAAGGTGAAGTAGTTATTGTTTTAGGGCCTCCAACAAAAAAAGAAATTAGTGATGAAGAAATATATTCTGCATTACAAATTGCATTGCAAGAGTATCGTATTAAAGATGCTGCTACTCAAATATCTGAACAATTTGGAGTGCCAAAAAAACGTTCTTATGAAATGGCTTTAAGAATTAAAGCAGAATTTAAAAAATCCAATTAATATTAAGAGATTTATAGCTTTAATAATTCAAACAAGATGACTTGCATCATTTTTGTCAATGCGCCATTTAGTTATTGTGTTTACTTTTTGGAGATTGCCATGCGTTTAAAAATTGCGATTCAGATGGATCCAATAGAATTGGTTGATATTAATGCTGATAGTAGCTTTCGTATAATGGAAGAAGCACAATTGAGGGGGCATGAATTATTTTATTATAACCCTGAACAGCTTGCATTTGAGGAAGGTGAAGTAACAGCTTACGGGTGGCCTATCAGTGTTCATCGTACCAAAGATAAGCATTTTACCAAAGGTGATTATATAAAAATACACCTTAAAAATTTTGATGTAGTATGGCTTCGTCAAGACCCTCCATTTGATATGGGATATATAACAAATACTCATTTACTTGAAATGGTTCATCCAGAAACATTAGTTGTAAATGATCCTAAATGGGTTCGTAATTATCCTGAAAAGTTATTAGTATTAAATTTTCCAGATTTAACTCCTCCAACTACAATCGCACGTGATATTGAAGTTTTAAAAAACTTTAAAAATAAATACAAAGATATCATATTGAAGCCATTATACGGGAATGGTGGTGCTGGTGTTTTCCGATTAGATGCGAATGATAGAAATTTAAACTCGCTACATGAACTTTTTTGTTCAATAAACTCGGAACCTTTAATCGCTCAAAAATTCTTAGCTGCAGTTTCTAAAGGAGACAAAAGAATTATAATAGTTGATGGTGAAGCTGTTGGTGCGATAAATCGTGTCCCAGCAAGAGGAGAAACACGTTCAAATATGCATGTAGGTGGTAAACCTGAAAAAGTTGAACTGGATGAACGTGATTTAGAAATATGTAAAAAAATTGGACCCCTTTTAAAAGAAAAAGGTCAAATATTTGTTGGTATTGATGTTATTGGAGGTTATCTCACCGAAATAAATGTTACATCTCCAACGGGCATTCAAGAATTAGAACGATTTAACAAAATTAATGTTGCAGAAAAAATTTGGATTTCAATTGAATCAAAATTTTAAATTGTGAAGTTAACACCTAATATTCTCCAATGCTTATCACCAAGATGTTCTAAATGTGTTACGCTGAGATTATCAATTTGGAAACTAATTGCACTTTGAGATTGTATTTTTGCTGCACGTTGTAATTGAGTTAAAATAACACCAAAATGACCAACTGCTATTATGTTTCTGCCTTTATATTTTTGATTTATGATATCTACCTCAGCATTCACTCTCTTGGCTGCTTCATTCCAACTTTCCCCATTTGGAGGCGCAGTATCACCAGGATTAGTCCAATATTCTTTTGAAAGTTGAGGGTATTCTTCAGCTATTTTAGCTGATTTTTTAAGCTCCCAGTCTCCAAAGTTGAACTCACGTAAGTTCCTATTATTTGGTAGACGCTCACGCAAACCTTGGATTTCATCCGCTGTTTTTATACAGCGCTTTAGATCAGATGATACTATTATACTATTATTTGGTAAAAAATTATCTAATCTTTGAAGCATATTAATATTTGATAAATCTACATCTACATCAGACCACCCAACTAAGCTTTTCAAATGAGTTGGCCCATGTCTTATCCAATACCAATTTGTCATGATATATTCTCAGGCAATTCACCCTTTAGTACTAACGGGATGCCGGCAATAACTTGGACAACAAGATCTGATTGCGCCGCTACTTGTTGATTTAACTGCCCTTGAGCTGTTCTAAATTTTCGGGCTAAATAATTATCAGGAACAACACCTAAACCTGTTTCATTAGACACGCAGACAACATGATTGGCATCAAGGCATGCATTAATGAAATTTTCAGTATTTATATCTTTGTCTTCTAATAAATTGTTGCTTAACCATAAAGTTAAGCAATCAATTAATACTATACCTTTCTTCGGTAGTGGAAGTATATCTAATGGTGCTTCAATTGTATTCCAATTGCCCCCACGGTCTTTTTGATGTTTATCTATTTTTTTTTGCATCTCATCATCGAATGCCTGAGCTGTCGCAATATAGTTCTTATACATTCCCGAAGAAATTACTAATTTTTCAGCAAAAGCAGATTTCCCAGAGTTAGCTCCTCCTAGAATCAATGTTAGTTTAGGGAATTTTTTTGACACAATTATCCTCAAAGTGATCCAATTATCTATTTCTTACGTAACAATTATACAAACCGAAACATTAGATAAAGAAAAATAAAAAAATGACACTTGATACATCCTATGAAAAACGTTTGCAAAAAACTGCTATGAAAGCGGAAATGTTAGACGTTGATACAGAATATGAACTCGCAGTAGCATGGCGTGACCACAAAGATGAAGACGCATTGCATCGACTTATAAATGCTTACATGCGCTTGGCTATATCAATGGCATCAAAATTCCGCAGATACGGAGTATCACAACAAGACCTCATACAAGAAGCAGGTATGGGTTTGATGAAGGCTGCAGATAAATTTGACCCAGACAAAGGTGTGCGCTTTTCAACTTATGCTCAATGGTGGGTAAAAGCATCCATACAAGATTTTGTAATGCGTAATTATTCAATGGTTAGAACAGGTAGTACAACAAATCAGAAGTCACTTTTCTTTAATATTAAAAGAGTAAAAGCCCAACTTGAGCGTGATGCTGTTCAAAATAATCAAACAGTTACACCCGCACAAATCCTGGAACAAGTTAGCACAGAGCTTGGTGTTCCCATGCGTGATGTAATGATGATGAACGGTCGCATGTCAGGTGGAGATATGTCTTTAAACGCCATTCAGTCAAATGATGATGAAGGTCGAGAATGGATAGAAACTTTAGCTGATGAAGGACCAACTGGTGCAGAAGTTGTTGAGCAAAGTTTCGATGAAAAAAAATTAAAAACATGGATTGGAGAATCCATGGAAGTTCTAAACGATCGTGAAAAGTATATCGTTATTCAGCGAAAAATGATTGAAACCCCAAGAACACTTGAAAGTATTGGCGTGGAGCTAAAATTGTCAAAAGAACGTATTAGGCAGATAGAAAATGCAGCATTAGAGAAGCTAAAAAAGCGCATGGGATCAGATGGTCACCACGCGTCAAGGCATATAGAAATAGCATAACTTGACTTGCCAGTAGGCCAGTTCAGGATTAAACAGATCATTACTTAACAGTTGGTGATCTGATATGCTTAATGGAAGAAGAATATTATTAATTATAGGCGGTGGTATCGCTGCATATAAATCACTTCAACTGATAAGAGAGCTCCAAAAACAAGGTGCAATGGTTACACCTGTTATGACTACAGGTGCAGCTGAATTTGTGACGCCATTATCGGTTGCGGCGTTGTCAAAAAGTAAAGTTTTCACAGACTTATTTGATTTGAATGATGAATCTGAAATGGGGCATATAGAGCTATCTAGATCTGCTGATTTGATTATTGTTGCGCCAGCAACTGCTAACTTAATGGCAAAAATGGCACTTGGGATAGCAAGTGATTTGCCTTCTACGCTTCTTCTTGCAACGGATACACCCATACTTATCGCTCCAGCTATGAATGTTCGTATGTGGGAGCATTCAGCAACTCAGAATAACTTTAAAACTTTGATTAATGATGGTGTTCACTTCATTGGTCCTGAAGAAGGAGATATGGCATGTGGAGAGTTTGGATTTGGACGAATGTCTGAGCCCGATGTAATAGTTAAATCTGCATCAAATATCTTAATCAACGGGCCTCTTAAAGGTAAACATGTTATTATTACATCTGGCCCAACTCATGAACCAATCGACCCAGTTCGTTACATTGCAAATAGATCATCTGGAAATCAAGGTAGTGCGATAGCAAATGCATTAGTTGCTTTGGGCGCTAGGGTAACATTTATAACTGGCCCCTCTACATTAGAAACACCCGGGAACTGTAAGGTCATAAAAGTTGAGACTGCAATCGAAATGCTGGATGCTGTTAAAACAAACATTCCTTGTGATATTGCAATTTTTTCAGCAGCTGTATCTGATTGGCGTGTAGAGAGCTTAAATTATAATAAAATCAAAAAGAAACAATCAAGCGATATTCTTAAAATCAATTTCATTGAAAATCCTGATATTTTAAAAACAATCTCTAAAATGAAAATTAACCGCCCCGAATTAGTAATTGGATTTGCTGCTGAAACAAATAATTTGATAGAAAATGCAATAGAGAAAAGAATTCGTAAAGGTTGTGATTGGATTCTTTTAAATGATGTTTCTCTGGGTTCTGACATTATGGGTGGAAATGAAAACCATATTACACTGATTTCTGCTGATGAAACTCAAGAATGGCCGCGTATGTCTAAAACAGCAGTTGCAAAAAGATTAGCACAAAAAATTGTGGATTATAGTAAATGAAAAATTTAGATATTCAGATAACTTATCTTCAAAATGCTGACAGGAATATATCACTTCCTGTGTATGAAACATCGCAATCATCTGGAATGGATTTAAGGGCAAACCTTATCGAAGATAACCGCGTAAATGGAATATCATTACAAGCCAAGAAATGGCTACTTATTCCTACAGGATTAGCAATATCCATGCCAATTGGTTATGAAGCACAAATTAGACCTCGTTCTGGTTTGGCATTTAAACATGGTGTGAGTGTTTTAAATTCACCAGGGACAATTGATGCAGATTATCGCGGGGAGCTAGGAGTCTTATTAATCAACCATGGGGAAGATGAATTTCACATCAATCATGGAGATAGGATCGCACAAATTGTGTTCGCTCCGGTTATTCAAGTAGTCTGGAATCAAGTGACATATCTTGATGAATCATCACGCGATGCAAATGGATTTGGATCAACTGGTATTACTTAATGGATATTACGTTTGATCAAATTGTAACCCCGCAAGGAGCGTTCTTAGTTGGATTAATTTGCGTTATTTATCTATACATAAGAGTTCTACGACGAATGTCGGCTGAAAATAGAATTAAACTGGCTATACCAACTGAAGAAGTCTCTAATTCTACAATGTCAGAAACTGAAGTAGAAAGATATTCACGGCATATAATGCTAAGAGAAATTGGTGGGCAAGGGCAGTCTAAATTACGTAAAGCAAAAGTTTTAGTTATTGGTGCAGGAGGACTTGGATCCCCTGTTTTATCATATTTGGCAGCAGCAGGAGTTGGAACTATTGGTGTGATTGATGATGATGCTGTAAGCCTGTCAAATTTGCAAAGGCAAGTTTTATTTGATGAAGATCATTTAGGCCACCCCAAAGTATTTGCTGTAAAAGATAAAATTAAAAAATTAAATCCTTTTATAGAAATACTACCATTTAATAGAAGATTAACTGAAGCTGAAGCGGAAGTGTTGTTTGTTGAATTTGATCTAATCATTGATGGTTCAGATAATTTTTTGACGCGAAAAATTTCTAACTTAGTATGTGTAAAATTGAAAAAACCATTAGTTTCAGGTGCAATAAGCCAGTGGGAAGGTCAAATCAGCTTTTTTAATGAAACAAAAGACTCGGCATGTTATTCTTGTATTTTCCCAGTTGAACCTGTGGATGGATTAGCGCCAAATTGTGCTGAAGGTGGTGTTATGGGCGCACTCCCTGGAATTGTTGGATCAGTAATGGCCTCTGAGGTTATTAAAAAAATAACTGGAGCGGGTGAAAACTTAACTAATAAATTATTAATTTTTAATGCCCTTAATAATGAATTTAGTAATATAAACATACAAAAAAACCTTAATTGTGAAATATGCAAGGAGCGCCATGAAGCCTAATAGAGAAAAGTTAAATAATGCTCTTAAATCAATTCTGAGTGCCCCTAAAGACAATGCACAGATTGAACAACTTTGTTATCGTCCAGGATTTGGTGAACGCAATTTTGTCAATAGACTGCCTGTAAGTGTGAAAGGTGGTGTTCAGGGCTGCAGATGGTCTCACACCCCGTGGTTAAAAAGAGATGACGGCACTGGAGATCCCCGAATTCAAGTTAGTATTTTGCAAAAAAGAGTTTTAGATTTGGTTTACGTTCCTGGCAAAGACGAAGTGCATCCTGGGGACACGTTTATTGTGGATATGGATTTATCTCATGAAAACCTTCCAATAGGTACAGTAATTAAGGCTGGGTCAGCACTCTTGCGAGTAAGTGACCATTGGAACAATGCATGTGTTAAATGGAAAGTAAGATATGGAACTGATGCTCTTGAATGGGTTAGGCAAGAAGAAAATATCAAATTCCGTTTAAGAGGTGTGCTTTGTGAAGTTATCGAAGATGGTACTATTGTGAATGGTGAATTACTTCAAAAGATTTAATACTTTGGTATGCACATATTAGGAGGTCGATGACCATCTTGATGCATTTTTATATTTAATATTACTGTTTCTCCCATTTCGTGACGAGCTTCCTGTGTCGCTGAGCCCATATGCGGTAACAACATTACATTAGGCAAATCACAAAGAGTTTTATTTACATTTTTTCCAGTGGCAAGAACATCTAGTCCAGCTGCGGCTAATCTTCCATTTAAGAGAGCAGTCTCTAAAGCTTCTTCTTCTATTAAAGCACCTCGAGCAGTATTTACTACTACAGCTGATGATTTCATTAAACTTAATGCTTTTGCGTCTAAAATATGGTGTGTTTCATCACTTAGTGGACAGCAAGTGGCAAGAATATCAATATTTGGCAACATTTTATGGAAATTTTCAAAGTATTTCGCATTAAGGCGAGTTTCCGTATCAGGATGAACTTTTTTTCTATTGTGATAATATACATTTAAGCCAAAAGCTCTCGCTCTTTCCGCTAATGCTGTTCCAATTCGGCCCATACCCAAAATGCCTATTGTTTTTCCTGATACTCTTGTTCCTAGAAATGCAGATGGTGCCCATCCTTGCCAATCGCCGGACTCCATTACATTTGAACCTTCTTTAAAGCGCCTCATTACAGCAAGTATCAGTGCTATTGTCATATCTGCGGTGTCAGAAGAGCTTATCGTAGGAGAATTTGAAACCAAAATTCCATATTTATGGGCTGCTTCAACATCTATATGATCAACACCAGAGCCATAGTTCGCTAATAATTTTAATTTATTACCTGCTTCGGCCAATAAAGATGCATCAATATTATCATTAAGTGTAGGAACCAATACGTCAGCACGTTGCATAGCGGCAAGTAATTCACCACGACTTAAAGGAATATCATTTTGACTAAATTCTACGTCAAATAATTCTTTTAGCCTTGTTTGAACTGTATTAGGTAGCTTTCGTGTGACAACAACTTTGAAACCAGAATTTTGCATTTGATAGATTCTCCTACTGGATTTCTTATCCGCATTCTGGCAAATTATAAGCCATTGTGGAAGATGAAAAAAATAAACTCTGACAATAATGTAAAATTAAGGTTAACGATGCTTAAATTAGGCAAAATTATTTCAATTACAATACTATTATCATGGGTTTCTGTTGTTGAAGCTAATGAAAGAGGGACTGTAACCAATTTACCAATACCAAGATTTGTATCGATGAAGGTGAGCGAAGGTTTTGTTCGTAGGGGGCCTTCAAAATTACATAGAATTGATTGGGTATACAAACACCGAAATACGCCCCTTATGGTTACTGGAGAATACGAGCATTGGAGAAGGGTACAGGATGTTGATGGCCAGGGTGGCTGGATGCATTTTAGATTACTATCTGGGACAAGAACTGTAGTTTTTAAATCAGAAAAAAGCCCAGTTAAGCGAAGAAATTATGAAGGAGCAGATACAGTATTCTTTGCCGAAAAAGGTGTTATTGGCAATTTAGATGAGTGTAATCCCAATTGGTGCAAAGTTTATGTAAATAAGAAAAAAGGTTGGGTATTGAAGTCACATATCTGGGGTGTTTTTGAGAATGAGTTGAGGAACTAATAATCAAAATCAATTTTTTTATTTAAGATACAGAATTATAATATTAGATGTTTAACAATCCACGACCTTTAAGTAATGCCTCTACTTTAGGCATAGATCCACGAAAATTCATATAGAGTTCATCAGCAGGTAAAGAACCACCAGCAGAATAGATGTTTTTTTCAAGAGAATGGGCTATGTCAAGGCTGAAGGGATCATTTATTTCATTGAAAGCTTCAAAGGCGTCTGCATCCATTACCTCTGACCACATGTAGCTATAATAACCACTGGAATAACCATCGCCTGAAAAAATATGAGCAAAATGTGGTGTTGCATGCCTCATAGTTATTTCAGCAGGCATTTTTATTCGATCTAGAACTTCTTTTTGTTTCTGCATCGGGTCTTTTGTTAGAGTTTCGTTGTGGAATGCTAAGTCAACTAGTGCGCTTGATACATATTCAACAGTAGAAAAACCTTGATCATAATTCTCTGCTTTCAATAATTTCTCTAATAAATCCTTAGGTATAGCTTTATTAGTTTCAGCATGAATTGCAAATTTTTCTAAGACTGAAGGTACAGATAGCCAGTGTTCATAGAGCTGACTAGGTAACTCAACAAAATCCCTCGCAACTGAAGTACCTGAAATATATGCATATTTTACATCAGACAACATTGAATGTAATGCGTGGCCAAATTCATGAAATAACGTGCGAGCATCATCGAAATTTAATAGGCACTTCTGGCCCTTGGGAGCTTTAGCAAAGTTACAAACGTTTACTGTGATAGGGCGTTGAATTTTATCCATTGATGATTGGCCTCGAAATCTAGAGCACCATGCTCCTGATCTTTTGGAAGGCCGTGCAAAGTAATCTCCAATGAATATAGCTATGTGTTTGTTTTCTCGGGTCACTTCCCAAGCCCTAACATCGGGGTGATACATTGGCGCATCTATTTGATGAAAATCTAAATTAAATAGTTTTTTAGCACAATGAAATGAAGCTTTAATCATTTGATCTAATTGAAAGTAAGGTTTGAGCTCAGTTTCATTTAAATCGTGTTCAGAAGCTCTCCTTTTTTCTGAATAATATCGCCAATCTGAAGGTAAAAACTTTTCATGAAAACCATCAGCTTGCATCATTTCAGTTAATATTTTTGCGTCCCTATTAGCCATTAGTTTTGCTGGTTCCCAAACGGCCATCAAGAGTTCAGTAACTTTTTCAGGTTTCCTAGCCATTTCAGTTTCTAGCTTAAATTCTGAAAATGTGTTGTGCCCAAGTAGGGTTGCACGCTCTTGTCGTAAAGTAAGGGTTTCTTGAACAATATCTAGGTTGTTTGTTTTTCCTGGATTTGCTCCACGAAGCTCCCATGCGCTAAAAGCTTTTTGGCGCAAATCTCGGCGAGGTGAAAATTGCAAAAATGGAACAATTAAGCTCCTGGAAAGAGTAATTATATATCCGTCTAGGCCTCTTTCTTTTGCAGCTTCACTAGCGGCATCTTTAATAAATTGAGGACATCCAATTAAATCTTTTTCGGTTACAATCAATGACCAATCGCGTTCGTCTTTTAATAAGTTTTGAGTAAAAAGTGTACCTAACTCAGCTAATCGTTGTAATATTTTTTTTAATTTCTGTTGCTCTGAATCTTTTAATTTTGCGCCTGATCGGACAAATGAAAGGTGATATAATTCCAAAACTCTCATTTGCTCGCTTGATAGACTTAAATTCATTCTGTTTTTATGTAGAGTATCTATTCGTATAAATAGCTTACGATTAAGCTTAATATCTGAGTCTACTTTTGCCCATTTAGGTGCTAATTCGCGTTGCAAGGCCTCTAGTGCTGGGTTTGAATTTGAGCTCGCTAGATTTGCAAAAACACCAGCAACTTTCTCCATCAATCTATCAGAACGCTCTAACGCTTCGATTGTATTTGAAAAGCTAGGGGCATCTGATTGTTCAGATATTTTATTAATTGCTTTTTCGAGTTGTAAAAAGGCTTCATCAAAAGCCTCATCAAAGTGATGATCTTTTATTAAGTCAAAAGGTGGAAGTTGAAATCTATCTTTCCAATCTGAAAGGAGAGGATTTGAAGTTTGCATAAAAATTTCCTTGATTTTGAATTGTATGTAGGGCGCTTGCTGTTACTTTTCCAGTATCAAATACATACATTGTCGTTTTTTGAAAGAAACAGTCGGCAGGCTGACTGCTATTGATGATTTTTCTGCAATTCTACATATTATTTTTTCATTTGGAGATTCGAAGATGAAAACTCACGTAAAAGCTCTTGTAGTTGGCGGTGGCGCTGTTGGAACAGGTATAGCTTACCATTTGGCAAAGTATGGCTGGAAGGATGTTATGTTGTTAGAACGTGATGAATTAACTTCTGGATCAACATGGCATGCGGCTGGTCTATTACCATTATTTAATATGGGTTACGCCACTACACATTTGCATGATTACTCAGTTGAATTTTATAAATCATTAGAAGCAGAAACTGGATTAAATGCAGGGTTTTCTGTTGTTGGTAATCTTCGTATGGCTCAAACAAAAGAGCGTATGGATGAATATATGTTATATGGCTCTACAGCAGAGACTGTAGGAATTGAGTATCAAAAACTCTCCCCAAATCAAATAAAAGAACGCTGGCCACTTATTAGAACTGATGATTTAGAAGGTGCTATTTACCACCCAACTGATGGATATATTAATCCTGCAGATGTAACTATGGCTATGGCTAAAGGTGCGCGTCAGATGGGAGTTTCTATTGAGAGAAAGTGGCAAGTAGACGGGTACCAATGGAATGGTAATGAGTGGAAAGTTACATGTACTAAAATGATTGAAAAAGGTGGGAATTTAATTCCATCTGATGAACAAATCATAATAACAGCAGAGCATGTAGTAACAGCAACAGGTAATCATGCGCAAAGAACAGCAAAGCTTCTTGGGATTAAAATTCCAGCCATTCCTGTTGAACATCAATTTATAGTAACAGATGTTGATCCAATGTTACAAAAATGGCGGGCTGATGGGAACCCCGAACATCCAGTGATACGTGATGCTGATGCCCAGTCGTATGTTCGTGAAGAAAGGGGTGGATGGATATTAGGTGTTTATGAAAAAAATGCTCCTGCAAGATTTGAATATGGCGTTCCTGATAGCTTTAGGGCTGATTTATTTCCATTGGATTTGGAAAGAATAGAAGATCAATATATGGCAATGATACATCGTATGCCTTCATGTGAGGAAAGTGGTTTAAAGGACGATTTCAACGGCCCAATATGTTACACGCCCGATGGAAATCCCTTAGTTGGACCAGCTCCTGGTTTACGTAATATGTGGTTAGCTGAAGGTTTTAGTTTTGGGATTACTGCGGCAGGTGGTGTTGGCAATTACATGGCACAAATGATGGTTAATGGTGAAGCTGAAATTGACATGGCATCATTAGATCCTAAGCGATATGGATCCTGGATGACTACTGAATATGCTGCTCGAAAAAATGAAGAATGTTATGATCATGTTTATATATTGCATCATCCTGATGAAGAAAGACCAGCATGTGCTGGATTGCGTACATCACCGGCTTATGATCGTCAAAAAGCTGCGGGTGCTCAATTTGGACGCGTAAATGGGTGGGATAGACCAAACTATTTTGGTCCATTGGATGCTGATGAGAATTTCGACCATGATAGTAGATCTTTTCGCCGTGGCAAATGGTGGAAATACGCTGTAGATGAAGCAAAAGCAATTCGTGAAGGAGTAGGGCTAATTGATGCTACTGCCTTTACTAAGCATGTTGTTAAAGGGCCTGGAGCAACACAATTTTTAGACTGGTTTACATGTAATAAATTACCAAAAGTAGGTCGTATAAATCTCACATATGCGTTAACTGGTTCTGGCACGACACGCACTGAATATACAATTGTTAGAAACGGTGAAAATGAGTATTACTTAGTTTCTGCAGGGGCTTGGACTGCTTATGACTCAGATTATTTGAGAAAAGCTGCTGAAGATAAGGCCGCTGAATTTGGATACATAGAAATACATGATGTGACAAATCAATGGGGTGTTTTTGCAATAGCAGGGCCAAAAACAAGATCTGTATTATCAAAAATAATTAAAGATGCAGATCCATCAACAGCACTTTCTAACAAACGGTTTCCCTGGTTGTCAGCGAAAAAAATTGAATTGGGGATGTGTCCTGTGAATGCAATAAGGGTTGCATACACTGGTGAATTAGGTTGGGAATTACACCACCCCATTGAAATGCAAAACTATTTGTTTGATTTAATCATGGAAGCTGGAACCGATGTGGGGATTAAACTTGTTGGAGGACGTGCGCAGAATTGGTTACGTCAAGAGAAATCCTATCGTGCATTTGGAACTGAATTAGGACGAGATGCAACACCACAAGAAGCTGATTTGCCAAGATTTATTGATTTAGAAAAAGATTTTTATGGTAAAGATGAAATGTTAAAAACTGGGATAAGATCAAAGTGTGTAACTCTCTTGATTGATGGTCCACCTGATGCAGATCCGTGGGGTAGAGAAGCTTTATATAATGATGACCGAAAAATAGGGCGTTTAACATCTGGAGGATACTCCGTTGCTTTCAAAAAATCTATTGGTATGGGTTATGTTGAGCCAGATTTAGCTATTATTGGACAAAAACTAACTGTGAATATTTTAGGTGAGCGTTATGATTGTGAAATAGTTGAAGACAGTCCCTATGATCCAAAGAATATTACTATCAGAGCGGACGCTTAAAATAAATAAATTTTAAGCAGCATTAATTTTGCTGCTTAATGAAGCATTAAAAAAATTATTTTGCATATTTTATTAGTGCATTTTGAAATATTGAAGTATCAACATTGCCTCCGGTTGCTACTACAATGACGTCTTCATTATTTAATTCATCTCCATAAAATAATGCTGCGGCCAATGCTACTGCTCCACCAGGTTCAACAACAATTCGTAAATGTTCATATGCTAAAACCATCGCTTTTATTGCTTCATCATCTGAAACACTAAAACCTGCGCCACAAAGTTTTTTTAAAATTGGAAATGTGATTTCCCCTGGGCATAGAGTTAAAACTGCATCACAAACTGAACCACTCGTTTTTGTGTTACGTTCAATTTTTCCACTTTTTAAAGATCTTTTTATATCGTCAAAATTATCAGGTTCGGCAGTTCTGACAATCATCTTGGGACTAAGCTTCTCTAAACTTAAAGCAATGCCAGATGCCAATCCTCCGCCACCCGCACAAACTATTACATCAGCATTTTTTATGCCTTTCTTGTTAGATTGCTTAGAAATTTCAATACCAACGGATCCTTGTCCTGCGATTACATTATGATTGTCGTATGGCTTTATTAAAACAAGTGATTTATCAGAATTAACTTCTCTTTCTACTTGGTCTCGATCTTCGGTTTCACGATCATATAAAATAACTTTTGCACCTAAAGATTTAGTATTTTTTATTTTTACACCCGGTGAGTCACTAGGCATAATAATAGTTGCTGGAACATCATGATATGCTGCTGCAGCAGCAATTCCTTGAGCGTGGTTTCCTGATGAAAACGTTATGACACCTCTTGATTTTTCATCAGTTGAGAGGGCTGAAATTGCAGACCATCCACCTCGATACTTAAACGAACCAGTATGTTGCAAACACTCTGCTTTAACCCATATTTTGCGCTGAGCAATTTTGTTTAAAGAATGTGATGATAATAATGGTGTATTGATAGTATGAGGAGCTATTCTGTCATAAGCTTCCATTATCATTTTGAAGTTACTCATTTAATTCTTTCAAGATATTTGGAATGGTTGATAAATTATTTGTTATTTTATTTGGCATAAAGGTAAGGCGATCTTTTGGAATAAGGTTGCGATTAACCCAAAGAGTCGTGAAGCCAAATTTACTTGCACCTGCAATATCCCAGCCATTTGAAGATATAAATAATACTTCCTCTATTTTACAATTAAATTGATCTATTACCATTTGATAGACTTTTGGGTCTGGTTTATAAATTTCTATACCATCTATAGATATTATTTTATCTAAATAATTTTCTAAATTAGCTGACACAACAGCACTATTTAGCATCTGGTTTGAACCATTTGATAATATGCCAGTCTGAATATTATTTGCTTTTAGTGTTGTTAAAACATCGTGAGCTTCCGGGTATGCAGATAAGTTCCAATATACATCTAGCAACCGTTGCCTAAGTTTTTCATTTTTGATTTGATTTTCTTCTAATGCGAAGTCCAAGGCATCTTTTGTAATTTGCCAAAAATCTATATATTCGTGCATAATGTTACGTAGCCAACTATATTCGAGCTGCTTAATGCGCCAACTATTTGAAACCTTGACAGAATGATTGGGAAAACTGCTGTATTCTTCTTCATTAGCCACTATTCTAGTCGCTGAAGTTACATCGAAAAGAGTTCCGTATGCATCAAAAATACAAATGTTTACCATATCAGACCCCTTTTATTTATAGCATTTAATAAATGGAGTGTTGCGTCAATCGAATTACAGGTTTTCAGATTGTGCCATGCCTAAAACATGATACCCACCATCAACACAAATAATTTCACCTGTTGTACATTGGCCATAATCTGATGCTAGATAAACAGCAGTTCCTCCAACACTCTCTAATGTAGCATTGGCACGCATTGGTGAGTTTGCTTCAGTTGTGCGAAACGTTTTTCTTGCGCCACCAATGGCGGCACCTGCAAGAGTTCTCATTGGGCCAGGACTTATAGCATTTACTCTAATTCCTTGAGGACCAAGATCATTTGCCAAATACCGAACAGCACTTTCTAATGCAGCTTTAGCTACACCCATTACATTATAAAAAGGTGTAACGCGGTTTGATCCTTGATATGTGAGTGTTAAAATCGTCCCACCATCAGGCATTAATTCTGAAGCTCTACGGGAAACTTCAATTAAAGAATAACATGAAATATCTAAAGAATTTTTGAAATTTGCACGAGTGGTATCAACAAAACGGCCTACTAATTCATTTTTATCAGAATAAGCCACAGCATGTACAATAAAATCCAATTTACCCCACTTTTTTTTGAGTTCAGTAAAAGCAATATCTAATGAATTGTCATCAGTTACATCTGCGTCAACAAGAATATTTGATCCTATGCTAGCAGCTAATGGTTGTACACGTTTTCCAAATGCTTCACCTTGATATGTAAATGCTAGCTCGGCACCTTGCGCAGCCATTTCGCGCGCAATTCCCCAAGCAATTGATTTATCATTTGCGACGCCCATTATAAGGCCGCGTTTTCCCTTCATTAAATCAGACATATTTTTTTATCCATTGTATTTACTCATTGCCAAACTGGCATTAGTGCCACCAAAACCAAAGCTATTTGATAAGACTGTATCTAAGCCCGCATTGTCTACACGTTTTGTTGCAATTTCATTTGCGTTTAAAGCGGGGTCTAATTCAGAAATATTTGCAGATGCGGTAATAAAGTCTTTATCAAGCATAATTAATGAATAAATAGCTTCTTGTACTCCAGTGGCTCCAAGAGAATGACCAGTAAGTGATTTTGTTGAACTGATAACAGGTTGTTGCTTTTCTGCAAATACTCTGCGTACAGCTTCAACTTCTGTAACATCACCTGCTGGAGTTGAAGTGCCATGAGCATTAATATAATTTACGCTTCGCTCACCAATTGTTGACACTGCTAGTTTCATTGAACGCTCACCGCCTTCTCCTGAAGGTGCTACCATATCGTGACCATCTGAAGTCGCTCCATATCCAGTGACTTCTGCATAAATCTTTGCACCTCTGGCTAATGCATGATTTAGTTCTTCAAGAACAACAACACCACCTCCACCAGCAATTACAAATCCATCACGATTTGCATCAAAAGCACGAGACGCTTTTTCTGGCGTGTCATTATATTTTGATGACATAGCTCCCATTGCATCAAATAAACATGACATTGACCAATCTAATTCTTCTCCACCACCAGCAAATACAATATCTTGTTTGCCCATTTGGATTTGCTCAACTCCGTTTCCAATACAATGTGCAGATGTCGAACATGCGGAAGTTATAGAATAGTTAACTCCTTTGATTTTAAATGGGGTTGCTAAGCAAGCTGAGTTTGTTGAAGACATGCAACGAGTTACCATGAAAGGTCCCATTCGTTTTGGGGCACCTTTTTCTAATGTAATTTGATGTGCATTAAATAAATTAATAGTTGATGGGCCACCTGATCCCATAACCATTCCTGTTCGTTCATTTGATACATCGCTATCTTCAAGGCCACTGTCGGTGATTGCTTGTTCCATGGCTAAATAATTATATGCAGCTCCTTGTCCCATGAATCGCATTTGGCGTTTGTCTATGTGCTCTGTTACATCAATTTTTGGCAAACCATGTATTTGAGACCTAAAGCCTTTTTCAGTATAGTCAGGGGCTGCGACAATTCCTGAGCGCCCAGTCTTTAAACTTTCTGTTACTTCATTTATGTCATTTCCAATTGATGAAATGATGCCCATTCCTGTCACTACCACTCGACGCATTTAATTCTCCTTAAATTTTATTAGGATTAACCCTCTTGGCTGGCTAAGCCAACTTTCATATCTTTTACTGCATAAATTAATTCGCCATCAGCATGGACGGTACCATTTGCAACGCCAATTTTTAGTTTTCTATCAATTACACGGGTAAACTCTACATTATAAGTTAACATTTTGCGTGCTGGGGTTACCATTCCAGTTAACTTAACTTCTCCAACACCTAACGCCATGCCTTTCCCAAGCATTCCGCGCCACCCTAGGTTAAATCCTGTTAACTGCCATAATCCATCTAGACCAAGGCAACCTGGCATTATGGGATTGCCTGGAAAATGACATTCAAAAAACCATAATTCAGGTTTAATATCAAATTCAGCTACCACATGTCCTTTACCAAATTCACCGCCATCAATAGATAATTCAGTTATTCGATCCATCATAAGCATAGGAGGTGCTGGTAATTGCGCATTTGCAGATCCAAATAGTTCACCTCTAGAACATTTTAATAAATCTTCATAATTATAACTTGTTGGTCTTTTGGTCATCTTTGTGCTCCATGCCTCAATTTCATAACACTTACCATCTCATTGCATTTGCTTGCAATAGAAGCTTGCACCGATAAATGTTAAGAGTTTGAATGAAGTGGATTGAATTTTAATTAATTTAGGATCATAATAAAATTTAAGCAGAGGTTATTATGTCATATATTCAAGAAAATAGAGGCCGTGAATGGCTGTTGAGTGCGGGAGTTAGACCAACAAGACAACGTCTAACTTTAGCTAAGTTATTGATTGGTGATGGATTAAATCGTCATGTTTGCGCTGAAAGTTTGCATGAAACTGTTTGCAATAATTCTTTAAATGTTTCACTCGCAACAATTTATAATACCCTTCGTGTTTTTTGTGAGGCAGGCCTAATGCATGAAATACATGTGGATGGGCATAAATCATATTTTGATACTCGAACTGATGACCATCCACATTTTTATTGGGAAAGTACTGGAAAGCTAACGGATGCCCCAAAAGAATCTATAAAATTTGAAAAATTACCAGATGCTCCTGATGGCTTTGATGTTTCAAGAGTTGATGTAGTTATACGTTTGAAAGATTTATAAAATACATTAATCTTTTTATTATTATTTTAAGTTCAACCGGATAGCATTGAACAGATACTCAATGCAGTGTATGGCCTAAAAAAATATTTACGTCTTCAAGGTTTAATAATGTCTAATACTAAAAAGTTATATATTAAAACATTTGGTTGTCAGATGAATGTATACGATTCTGAAAGGATGGCTACATCACTTGGTGTTGATGGATATAATGAAGTTTCTTCACCTGAAGAAGCTGACATGATATTGTTAAATACATGTCATATTCGCGAAAAAGCAGCAGAAAAAATTTATTCTGATTTAGGGCGATTCAAGTCACTTAAAGCTAAAAACCCTGACCTTAAGATTGGTGTTACAGGATGTGTTGCTCAAGCTGAAGGTGAAGAAATAATAAAACGACAACCACTGGTTGATATTGTAGTTGGACCGCAGGCCTATCATCGATTACCCGCAATGGCGAAATCTATAGAAAATGGAAAAAAAATAGTTGATACAGAATTTCCAGAAGAGGATAAATTTGAACATTTACCAACTGCGCCTAAGAGTAAGAGAGCACCTTCTGCATTTCTGACTGTGCAAGAAGGTTGTGACAAATTTTGTGCATTTTGCGTAGTTCCATTTACACGCGGCGCCGAGGTTTCTCGGCCAGTTTCCCAAATAATAAATGAAGCTCAAGATTTAGTTGAGCGTGGTGTTAGGGATATTACTTTACTTGGTCAAAATGTTAACGCATACCATGGCAAAATGGGAAATATTGATGCGAGTTTACCTCAATTAATAAAAGAATTATCTAACATTGAGGATTTAAAGCGTATTAGATTTACAACTTCTCACCCTAATGACATGACACAAGAATTAATTGATGCACACGGTGAGATAGAAAAATTGATGCCATATTTGCATCTACCAGTTCAATCAGGTTCAGATAAAATTCTCAAAGGAATGAATCGTAAGCATACAACAAAAAGTTATTTAGAGGTCATAGAAAAACTTCGAATTGCAAGACCTGATATTGCTTTATCTGGAGATTTTATTGTTGGTTTTCCTGGTGAAAGTGATGAAGATTTTGAACAAACTTTAGAATTGGTTCGTGAAGTAAAGTATGCTCAAGCTTATTCTTTCAAATATTCTACAAGACCAGGAACTCCTGCTGCGGAAAGTAAAAAACAAGTTCCTGAGGAAATCAAATCTGAAAGATTATCTCGCCTACAATCACTGCTTTCTCAACATCAAAAAGAATTTATGGAAACAATGGTAGGTAAGACTTTACCTGTTTTATTAGAGCGTCCCGGTAGATTAGATGGTCAATTGGTTGGAAGATCAGAGTATTTACATGGTGTGCATGCAAGTATTGACCGTGCTCAAATAGGTGACATTGTAAATTTACGAATTCTGGGTGCAGATACCAATTCATTGCGTGCTGAGTTTGTAAGTAAATAATTTTATAATTTATGTTGCAATATACTTGCGGGGTTCTAATTGATATTGCATCATGACATTAAGTCTATTTTATTTGGAGTATTAAGATTTGACAACTAAGGCGATTAGTCCGGCATTAGATACCGGCGCCACCCAAGAACTTGTAGTTACTTTTCCTGATAATAGGTTGTTAATAGACCTTTGCGGCGAATTTGATAAAAACCTCTCCCAAGTAGAAGAAAATACAAATATTCAAATAGTGAGACGAGGTAACGAGTTAACTTTAATTGGTGAACAGCAATGTACACTAAATGCTCAAAATACATTAAAAATTATGTATGATAGGTTAGAGCATGGTAAAGCACTTTTAAGTCCAGATATTGATGCAATTTTTCGATTTTCAAGTTCCAGAGAAACCTCTGAAATCCAAAAAGGTGATCAAATTGAAATGTTCTCCGCAGGTGGTGCAGAAATTCGCACTCGTAAAAAAACTGTTGAACCCCGCACGCCTACGCAAAAAAAGTATATGGAACAACTCTTTAAACATGAGTTGGTTTTTGGTTTGGGTCCAGCTGGAACAGGGAAAACTTACATGGCAGTTGCGGCGGCTGTATCAATGTTCATAGAAGGCCAAGTAGATCGTATTGTTTTATCTCGACCAGCTGTTGAAGCTGGAGAACGTTTAGGGTTTTTACCTGGAGATATGAAAGACAAAATAGATCCATACATGCAGCCATTATATGATGCCTTAAATGATTTTCTACCGTCAAACCAGTTAGGTAAACTAATTGAAGAAAAGAAAATTGAAATAGCTCCACTGGCTTTTATGCGTGGTAGAACATTAGCAAATGCATTTGTAGTACTCGATGAAGCTCAAAATGCTACAACTATGCAAATGAAAATGTTTTTAACTCGAATGGGTGAAGGATCTAGAATGGCAATTACTGGTGATACCAGTCAAATTGATTTACCTAGAGGTATGCCTTCTGGTTTGGTTGAAGCTAAACATGTACTTAGAAATGTAAAAGGAATTGGTTTTATTGAGTTTGATGCATCTGATGTTGTGCGCCATCCAATGGTAGCAAAAATTATTCGTGCTTATGATGCAAATAAAAAGAAAAATGATTAATATTGCCGATATAATGATTGAGGATAATCGGTGGTCTGATTTTGGTTTGCAAGCAATAGCAAATAAAACATTTGGAATCGTATTCGACGCTTTGAATTTGTCCAGTAAATGGGAAATTAGTATACTTGCCTGTAATGATGCAAAAATAACTGAATTAAATTTTGAGTACAGGGACAAGGCTCTAGCAACAAATGTACTCTCATGGCCAACTTATAATTTAAAATCTAAGGTTATTGGTCAGACACCAAATAAACCGGAACTTAGTGATTATGAAGAAAATTTACTTGGTGATATAGCTATATCCTTTGATACATGTGAACGTGAAGCAATTGAAAGTAATATTGATTTTAAAGATCACACCATCCATTTATTAGTACATGGTTGTTTGCATTTGTTAAATTATGATCATATTAATGATGCTGATGCATTAATTATGGAAAAACTTGAAGCGCGAATTTTGAAAAAAATGGGAATAGCTGATCCATATACAGAAAATAAATGAGCTGCCAAAATTTTGGAAAGGGCAAATGGGCGATATAAAAAAAGGGAGTTTAGATGTGACGCAGGGCGCACAATTATCCCAGAAAAATATTCAAAGTGGTTTTTTTAAGCGATTATTAAGTGGTGTTGAAACACCTAAAGAGCAATTAAATCAAAGTGAGTCGTCATTACCAGACGAAGGTATATCAAAATTAAAGACTTTAAGAGTTGAAGATGTAGCTATTCCTCGTGCTGACATAGTAAGTGTTTCATCTGAACTAGACTCTGATGCTTTGATAAAAGAATTTCGTGATAGTGGTTATTCACGACTACCAGTTTTTGAAGATACTTTGGATAATCCCATTGGAATGGTTCATTTAAAAGACCTTGCTCTCAAATATATATTTGATAACAAATCTGAGGCCTTTAATTTTGTAGAATTGGTTCGGCCAGTATTATTTGTTCCTCCATCAATGCCGTTAGATGTTTTGTTGCAAAAAATGCAAACAGAACGAACGCATATGGCATTGGTTGTTGACGAATACGGTGGCGTTGACGGATTGGCTACTATTGAAGATTTGGTTGAGCAGCTTGTTGGAAATATTTCAGATGAGCATGATACAGATGATGATGCCACGTGGTTTGAAGTAAAACCGGATGTTTATATTTGCCAATCTAGAGCTTCATTAGAAGAGTTTGAAAAAGTTTTGGGGGTCGATTTAGCCTCAGATACTGATGATGAAGAAATTGATACTATGGGGGGGTTAGTCTTTATGATGACAGGGCGAGTTCCAGTCAGGGGGGAAGTAATTTCTCATCCTTCAGGATATGATTTTGAAGTTATCGAAGCAGACCCAAGGCGAATAAAAAAATTACGGGTTTCTCAAAAATTACAAAAAAAATAGTTGCTAATTTATGTTAAGAGCTTACTCAAATATTCACAATAAGTGGATAAATACTATTGGGTTTTTCATCCTAGGATTGATAATGGCGCTGGCGCAGGCACCATTTAATTTTAGTTTTTTATATTTTTTAATATTACCTTTATTGGGGTTATATATACGAGATTTAAAAGATAAAAAAACTGGGTTTAGCATTGGTTGGTGGACAGGCCTTGGCTACTTTAGCTTTACTATTATATGGATTATTGAACCTTTTTTTGTTGAGCCAAAAACTACAGGATGGATTGCACCATTTGCTTTAGTTTTTATGGCGGGTGGTTTAGCACTTTTTTGGGCAATGGCATTTTACATTGCTACTTGGTTAACATCGGCTGGTAAGATTCGGCTTATTTTTCTTGCAATATCGTGGACATTTTTTGAGTATTTAAGATCATTTATTTTTACTGGATTTCCATGGGGTCATTTAAGTTATGGATTACTTAGTTTGCCTATAATTCAGGTAATTTCTTGGATTGGAGCTCATGGATTAGGGCTTCTGTTACTCATTATTTGTTTTCTTCCTGCAATTTGTGCCCCACGAGTAAAATCTGGTTTAACAATAATGCTTAGCTTGTTGTGTCTTTTGGCAGTGATTGGTTTCTGGCGATCCAATAATATTAATCCGGATAATCCTAAAAACATTATTGTACGAGTGGTTCAGCCTAATGCCACACAAAGCTTAAAGTGGCGAAAAGATAAAAAAGAAATATTTTACAGGAAGCTTTTAGATCTTACTATTGGAAAAAGCTTAACATCCCCAAATGTGGTAATATGGCCTGAAACATCAATATCTAAATTGCTCAATGATAGTGATGCGGTCATAAAAGAAATTTCAATTGCAGCTGGCCCCAATACCTCTGTGGTTGCTGGAATTGTTCGCAAGGAAAAAAACAATTCACGAAATTCATTAATATTAATAAATGAACATGGAGATATTAGTGCAATATTTGATAAACAACACTTAGTTCCATTCGGTGAGTATATGCCTATGGCTAATTTTTTAAATACTATTGGTTTGTCTAGTTTAACTGGCCTTGCTGGTAATTTTAAACCAGGCAAAGGTTCAAGAATAATCGATGGTGGCAATATACCAAATTTCTTGGCTTTGATTTGTTATGAATCAATTTTTTCTAATTATTCAAATAATATTGAAAACCGGCCTGACTGGATTGTTCAAATAACAAATGATGCTTGGTTTGGAAGTTTTTCAGGACCATATCAGCATCTCGCTCAAGCTAGAATAAGGGCAATTGAACAAGGGGTGCCATTTGTTCGTTCAGCGAATACAGGTATCAGTGCAATGATAGATCCTTATGGTCGTATTTTGAATTCAATTGAACTTGAAACCTCTGGATATTTTGATGCGGTACTTCCCGATAAATTACCACCCACTCCATATGCAAAATTTGGTGAATTATTTTTATCGATAATAAGTTGTTTGTTACTATTGGCTTCTTTAAAGAATATATATAGGAAACACTTTATAACAGAATAATATCAGTATGATATTTGATATAGAACTTACAACGGCTACCTGAAGTAAGTTTACTTAACAACGGAGCAATTCATGTCACGAAAAGATTATTTATTCACTTCTGAATCAGTTTCAGAGGGTCACCCAGATAAAATATGCGATAGGATTTCTGATGCAGTGCTTGATGCATTCTTAAATGAAGAAGAAATGGCTCGCGTTGCTTGTGAAACATTTGCAACAACAAATCGTGTAGTAATAGGTGGAGAAGTTGGATTAACTGATCAGTCAAAATTAAAATTAGTAAAATCAAATGTGGATTCAATAGTTCGTGAATGTGTAAAAGACATAGGCTATGAGCAAGAAGGTTTCCATTGGGAAACAATACAAATTGATAATTTATTGCACGAACAATCAGCTCACATAGCTCAAGGTGTTGATAATGATGGTGCAGGTGATCAGGGTATAATGTTTGGTTATGCAACGAATGAAACACCAGAATTAATGCCGGCCCCGATTCAATTTTCTCACGCTATTTTAAGTAAATTGGCTGAAGCAAGGCATTCAGGAGTACTTTCACAATTAGGGCCAGATGCGAAGTCACAAATATCCGTAAAATATGAAAATGGTAAGCCTGTTGGTGTTACGTCTATTGTACTATCAACACAGCATTTAGATGAAAGTTTATCATCTGCAGATGTCCGTGAATTAGTTGAGCCGTATATTCGTGAAACTTTGCCAACTGATTGGATTTCAAAAGATACGGAATGGCATGTAAACCCAACTGGTAAATTTGTAATTGGTGGTCCTGATGGAGATGCTGGTTTAACAGGGCGTAAAATTATTGTTGATACTTACGGTGGTGCTGCACCACATGGTGGGGGTGCATTTTCTGGAAAAGATCCAACAAAAGTTGACCGTTCAGCGGCATATGCAGCTCGTTATTTAGCAAAAAATGTAGTAGCTGCAGGTCTTGCGAACAAATGCACAATCCAATTATCTTATGCAATTGGTGTGTCAAAGCCACTTTCAATATATTGTGATACACATGGTACTGGACAAGTATCAGATGAACAAATTGAAAAAGCTGTCTCGCTTGCAATGGATCTAACGCCAGTCGGTATAATTAATCATTTGAACCTTCGAAAACCAATATATGCTAGAACTGCCTCTTATGGACATTTTGGGCGTGCCCCTATGAGTGATGGTGGCTTCTCCTGGGAAAAGACAGATTTAATAAATGCTTTAAAGAACTCTGTTTGACCTAGGGTAGTGATCAAAGTTAAAAACTCTCAACATTTACATAATTGAGGCTTTTTTAGGATAAATTTATGACGAAACGCGAAAAACATGTTTCTGGTGCGCCGCGAAGAAATTTTTATGGCCGAATTAAAGGTAAATCTCTACAAAAGTCTCAAGAAAGATACATGGCTGAAGATCTTGAGGCACTTAAACCTAAAGGTGTAACTTGGCTAGATAACCCTGATCGCAACTCAGTTCATCCAGACAAATGGTTTGAAGGTAATAGAGAAATATGGTTGGAAATTGGATTTGGAGGCGGAGAGCACCTCGTACATCAAGCAGTTTTAAATCCAAATGTGGGAATAATTGGTTGTGAGCCATATATCAACGGTGTGGCAATGCTGTTGGGAAAAATTCGCTCAGCAAAAGTTAATAATGTTATGGTACACCCTGGTGACGCCAGAGACATGATGGATGTGTTGCCAAAAGAAACTATATCGCGAGCATTTTTGTTGTACCCTGATCCTTGGCCTAAATCGCGTCATCATAGAAGGCGATTTGTTACACCAGAACACCTTGAACCTTTAGCATCATGCCTTAAATCAGGAGCAATTTTTAGAGTTGCTACTGATATTGAAGATTATGTTAGACAAACGCTTGAAGAAGTTCACTTAAATGGAAATTTTGAATGGCTCGCTGAATGTGCAAGTGATTGGCAGCAACCGTGGGATGATTGGATATCTACAAGGTATGAACTTAAAGCATTACGTGAAGATCGTACGCCACATTATTTAACTTTCAGAAAAATATAAGATACACGACCAGACACATTAGTATAGTAAATGTATTTATGTGTATTTCTTAATGGACGGTTTAACATAACTCGATTAATACAAAACCCTTAACTAGGAGATTTTTCATGTCAGGCCATACAACACCTATCCCTATGTCATCTCATTCTGTTGGGCCATTAAAAGGTACTGCAATTATTCCTGGTGATAAATCAGTTTCCCATAGATCTCTTATATTGGGAGCATTATCAGTTGGTGAAACTAAAATATCAGGACTTTTATTAGGTCAAGATGTATTAGATACTGCTCAAGCAATGTCTGCATTTGGTGCTTCAGTCATTGATCATGGTCAAGGAAATTGGTCGGTACATGGAGTTGGTGTAGGTGGGTTTTCTGAGCCTGTAGATGTGATTGATTGTGGCAATGCAGGTACGGGTGTTAGGCTTATCATGGGCGCAATGTCTACAAGTCCTATCAGTGCAACATTTACTGGTGATGCTAGTTTACGTTCAAGACCAATGGGTCGAATTACAGATCCTTTAAAATTATTTGGTGCACATGCTTATGGAAGAGAAAAAGGTTTCTTACCTTTAACAATGGTTGGGGCAAGAAACGCGCATGGTATAAAATATACTTCACCACATCCATCCGCTCAAATTAAATCTGCAATATTATTGGCAGGATTAAACGCTTTAGGTGAGACTACATTAATAGAGCCTGAAAAAACCCGTGATCATTCAGAGAGAATGTTGAGTGGTTTTGGTGCAGATATTGATACTGTCGAAACTAAGGATGGTTTTGAAATTACATTACAAGGACGCCCTGAGTTAATAGCGCAAGATATTGCTGTTCCATGTGACCCATCTTCAGCTGCTTTCCCTGTATGTGCTGCTTTAATAGTAGAAGGTTCAGAAGTATTTTTACCTAATATTGGTTTAAACCCCACACGTTCGGGTTTATTTACAACCTTGGTTGAAATGGGCGCTAATATTGAGTTTGAAAATAATCGCTTAGAGGGAGGTGAACCAGTCGCTGACTTACGCGTAAAAGCTTCAAGTCTTAGTGGGGTTGAAGTTCCACCAAATCGAGCACCCTCTATGATTGATGAGTATCCAATTCTATCGGTTGTTGCTGCTTTTGCTTCAGGCAAAACGATAATGCGTGGGATTAAAGAGTTGCGAGTTAAAGAATGTGATCGAATTGATGCAATGGCTCGTGGTCTTGAAGTCATGGGTGTTAAAATCGAAGAAGGTGAAGATTACTTAATTGTACATGGCCAAAATGGTGAAGTCGAAGGAGGTGGGATAGCACAAACTCACCTTGATCATCGTATTGCTATGTCATTTTTATGTATGGGATTAGCTTCTAAAAAATCTGTAAAAGTTGATGATGGACATGCTATTGCGACATCATTCCCAATTTTTAAAAATTTGATGAGTAATTTAGGGGCCAGTATTACTGACTAATCTAAAAGGGATGAAATGAAATTTGTAGTAGCAATAGATGGTCCAGCCGCGGCTGGAAAAGGGACTATAGCAAAAGCTGTAGCAAAACATTTTAATCTTCCCCATCTTGATACTGGTTTGTTATATCGGGGTATAGGAAAAAAGGCTTTGGCATATTCAAGAACTTCTTATTATCCTGAAGTTGCCAAACAATTAGCCTTGGATTTAAAACCATCAGATTTAAATCCAAACGAATTACGAACGCCTGAAATAGCTGAAGCAGCAAGTAAGGTTGCAAAAATAACTGAGGTTCGTGAGGTTTTACTCGATTTCCAACGCAGCTTTGCAAATCAAGATGGTGGAGCAGTTCTAGATGGAAGAGATATAGGAACTGTCATATGTCCAGATGCAGATATTAAATTATTTATCACTGCTAGTGCTGAAGTTCGTTCTTACAGAAGATACAAAGAATTAAAAAATAATGGACACGATGTAGAGCTCGAAAGTGTTCTTCAGGATGTTGTTTCAAGAGATAAGCGAGATGCAGAGCGCGAAACATCTCCATTAGTTATTGCCAAGGATGCAATAAAAATTGATACGTCTTCCTTGACAATAAAGGATGCAGTTGAGGTTGCAATTAGTTATTTAAATGAAAAATATGAAACCGCAAAATTATTAAAATAAAATTGAAAAAATAAAACAATCTTGTTAAATTTTCTGAACATGCTTTTGTATATTGCTTGGGAGGGTAAGATTGAAAGTTATTATTTTTTTTCTTGGAATTCTTGCATTGGCATTTCCACTAAAAGCTGATGAAATTCATAACAGCCCTATTGTTTTTGAAAAATGCTCAAATAAAGCAAATATTTTATTAGATTTCCAACTTTTATTAGAAAAATTTAGAAAAGAGGGCCTAAATTATAACCAAGAGTATGAAACCTTTTTATCTGAATTAAATATATTAGAGCAAGAAGTTAGAAAGCTTGAAAAAGAGATAAAAGAAAATCCATCAAATTCAGAATTATGGGGCGTTTATGACACTGTTTATAAAAATTATAATGATACAGCTAATGAGCTTATAAACTTGGAAGAATATGGAGAGAATTTAAAAGAGAGCTCTCAATTAATAATTACTAAATTCGTTAATTTAAGAGATGAGATTTCAATGAATTGTGATGGTGAATGGCAAATTGGTATTATTAGAAAATACTGTAAAAGTAGTGATGAAAAATATCGACAATTTTGCCAACAATTTAAAAGATAATTATCTACGATTAGATGTAAGATAAAGAATCTGAATTTATGGGCGCATCTCTTTACCTTATGTGTAAAATACCCTATACGCACGACAAATTATGCTATTTGAAGATTTATTAACTTCATTTGGGAAAGCAAGGCTGGAGATCTCCGGCCTTTTGTGTGTTTGTAGCTAACCCAAGTTTAGCATGATTGTAATTTTAACCAAAAGACCCGTGGGCAAAACCGCGTGGCCCGAAAAAAAATATGAAGGAACTTATATATGTGCGCAAAAGCGACAATGGAGGAGTTCGAAGCCCTCTTAAATGAAAGCTTCGATATAGACACACCTGATGAAGGTTCTGTCGTAAAAGGTAAAGTAATCGCAATCGAATCTGGCCAAGCCATTATTGATGTGGGTTACAAAATGGAAGGTCGAATTGACCTGAAAGAATTTGCAAATCCTGGCCAAGCACCTGAGATCGAAGTTGGAGATACTGTAGAAGTATTTCTAGATCGTGTTGAAAATCAACGTGGTGAAGCTGTGATTTCACGTGAAAAAGCTCGTAGAGAAGAAGCTTGGGACCGTCTGGAAAAAGCTCATGCTTCAGAAGAGCGTGTTGATGGCGCAATCTTTGGCCGTGTAAAAGGTGGATTTACTGTTGACCTAGGTGGTGCAGTTGCATTCTTACCAGGATCACAAGTAGACGTACGCCCAGTAAGAGATGCAGGCCCATTGATGGGTATGGCACAGCCTTTCATAGTTTTAAAAATGGACCGCCGCCGTGGAAATATTGTTGTTTCTCGACGTGCAATACTAGAAGAATCACGCGCGGAGCAACGTGCAGAAATAGTCGGCAAATTAGCTGAAGGTGATGCGGTTGATGGTGTAGTTAAAAATATTACAGATTACGGTGCTTTCGTAGATTTGGGTGGAGTAGATGGATTGCTACACGTAACAGATATGGCATGGTCAAGAGTAAATCATCCTTCTGAAGTTCTGACAATTGGTGAAACAATTCAAGTACAAGTAATAAAAATAAATAAAGATACGCACCGCATATCTTTGGGAATGAAGCAGCTGCAAGATGATCCTTGGGGTGATGTTGCTGGTCGCTTCCCATTAGAATCGCTCCACACTGGTAGAGTTACAAACATTACTGATTATGGTGCGTTTGTTGAACTTGCACCTGGAGTTGAAGGCTTAGTGCATGTTTCTGAAATGTCTTGGACAAAGAAAAATGTACACCCTGGTAAAATTGTTTCAACATCACAAGAGGTTGAAGTTATGGTTCTAGAGATTGAGTCAGATAAACGAAGAGTTTCGTTAGGTCTGAAGCAAACACAAGGTAATCCATGGGAAGGTTTTGCGAAGAATTTCCCCGAAGGCGCTGAAGTTGAAGGTGAAGTTAAAAATATCACTGAATTTGGCTTGTTTATTGGACTTGAAGGTGAAATCGATGGAATGGTTCATTTATCAGATTTGGCATGGGATCAATCTGGTGAAGAAGCTTTAGCAAATTACAAAAAAGGTGATACAGTCAAAGCAGTTGTGATCGATGTGGATGCAGAAAAAGAACGCATTTCATTGTCAGTAAAAAATCTTGGCCAAGATCCATTTGCAGAAGCAGTTTCAGGCGTTAAGCGTGGTGCTGTAGTAACAGTCGAAGTAACATCAATTGAAGAAGGTGGCATCGAAGTCGAATATGATGGTATGAAGGCATTTATTCGAAGATCAGATCTTTCGCGTGACCGTGCAGAGCAGCGTCCTGAACGTTTCAGTGTTGGTAATAAACTTGATGCAAGAGTAACATCAATTGATGCTAAAACACGTAAGCTAGGCTTATCGATTAAAGCTCGTGAAATTGCTGAAGAAAAAGAAGCTGTTGAACAATATGGCTCTTCAGACTCAGGAGCATCATTAGGAGATATTCTTGGTGCAGCTTTAAAAAGTAACGATTAATAAATAAAATTTAAATAGCGCTGTTTATTCAGCGCTATTTTTTTGTCTACGATTCGTAATTATATAAAATATCAATAAAATTATTGATTATTTGATGAATAAATCAAAAGATTTAACCTAAATTAAAAATAAATACTAACAAATCAAGGTTTTCAGTGACTTTTTTAACTGAGGGACTTTGCAGGATGGTTAAAATCTGTAACTATATTTTTAATTTCATATGATGCTTTCAGGGAGATACAATAATGATACGTTCTGAATTGGTAGAAAAAATTGCTGCTGAGAACCCACATTTATATCAACGCGATATCGAGCGTATTATTGGAACTGTTTTTGATGAAATTATTGATGCGATGTCTAATGGAAATAGAGTGGAGTTACGCGGGTTTGGTTCTTTTTCAGTTAAGCAAAGAGAAGCTCGAAGAGGTCGAAACCCTAGGACAGGTGAAACTGTCGATGTAGAAGAGAAACACGTACCTTTTTTTAAAACTGGTAAGCTTTTACGCGACCGTTTAAATGAAAATTAATTCATAATAAGCCATTTTTTAGAAAAAGGTATTCATGCGTATAGTTCGTTTTATTATTATTTTTTTCATTTCTATTCTTTTATTAATATTAGCCTTGGTAAATCGCCAGTATGTAGATTTTCGCTTTTTGCCAATTAACTTATCAGATCAACTAGGTGTCTCGGGAAGTATTACACTTCCGTTATTTATACTGACATTTATTGGAATATTAGTAGGCGTACTTCTAGGTTTTTTTTGGGAATACTTACGAGAACATAAATATCGTAAGGCACTTTCACAAAAAACAAAAAAGGTTAAAGTTTTAGAAAATGAAATAAAAAAATTGAAAAATATTACTAACAATGAAGCAGATCAAATTCTTGAATTACTTGAATAAACCCTGAATTTAGCTATTTGAATTACATATAGTTTAATGAACTCAAAATAAATTTTGAAAAGATAAAATAATGCGTGTGAAAATTTGTGGATTAACAACGCTAGATACACTCGATGGCGCTATTAATGCAGGTGCTGCATATGTTGGGTTTGTATTTTTTGAAAAATCACCTCGACACCTTACTATTGAAAAAGCTAGTCAAATGGCGAAAATTGTACCAGAGGGCATTTGCAAAACTGCTTTAGTTGTCGATCCGTCTGATCTAGACTTGGATACACTTTTAGATAAAGTTCCAATTGATATGATTCAACTTCATGGACATGAAAGTGTTGATCGCGTGTCGGAAGTTAAAGATAGATTTGGACTGCCAGTTATGAAAGCCGTGGGAATATCTGATAGTTCAGATTTGATATATTTAGATGAATATAGCAGAATTGCTGACCAGATACTGGTTGATGCAAAACCGTCAAGAAATTCAGTTCTGCCTGGAGGTAATGGATTGTCGTTTGATTGGAGGCTTTTAGCTGGTCGAAGATGGACAACTCCTTGGATGCTCGCGGGTGGCTTGAATCCTAATAATTTGTTAAAAGCTGCTGAACTTACTGGTGCAAAACAATTTGATGTTTCCTCTGGTG
>Ga0206123_10000195_pt1 | contig 58020 bp, 53 predicted proteins | sample Helgoland_Spring_2_FD_160086 | JGI IMG/M metagenome (GOLD analysis project Ga0206123, IMG submission 160086) | Pelagic subsurface seawater microbial communities from Kabeltonne, Helgoland, North Sea - Helgoland_Spring_Bloom_20160316_1 | ecosystem: Environmental > Aquatic > Marine > Epipelagic ...
CGCAGCCGGGTGGCGACTTCTGAGGCCAGCCGGCCCAGCGTTTTGCCGGAGGCGTCTACCACATACCAGTCGCGCTTTACGCTTTCCGGTTTGGCGCTGTAGGTCTTCATGGGAGTCTTCCCTAAAAATTGTGCCCTGAATTCATAACGTTACGGGTAATACCAACCCTCCGGCGAGAGCCCGCCGGGCAAGAGGGGGCGAATTGTACTTAACGCACCCGGCAAAGACAAGCGGAAAGAGGCGCTTGTGGGAGCGGGCCCCGCCCGCGAAAGGGAGCGCAGCTCCCGGCGGGATACCAGAGCACCCTCTAATCACATCATGAAGAGGTCTCTGGGATCCTGCCGGCCGACAAGTCGGCCTTTCGCGGGCGGGGCCCGCTCCCACAATGAGGTATAGTCACCGTTTTGCGGCAACCAAGTTTAAAGGAGAGAGCAATGGAGTACCGTCCGCTGGGCCGAACGGATCTGAACGTCAGCAGCATCTGCCTGGGCACCATGACCTGGGGCAACCAGAACAGCGCCGAGGAAGGCTTCGCGCAGATGGATCTGGCCCTGGACCGGGGCATCAATTTTTTTGATACCGCCGAAATGTACGCGGTCCCCGCCAGCGCCGAGACCTCCGGGCGCACCGAGGAGATCATCGGCCAGTGGTTCGCCAAAACCGGCAACCGGGACAAGGTGGTCCTCGCCACCAAGGCCGCCGGCCCCGGCGACTACGTCAAACACATCCGCGGCGGCCCGCGCCTCAACCAGGATCACCTGGAACGGGCCGTGGAAACCAGCCTGAAACGGCTGCAGACCGACGTCATCGACGTCTATCAACTGCATTGGCCGGAGCGCACCACCAACTATTTCGGCCGCCTGGGCTACAAACACCGGGAAGACCAGGACGCGACACCCATCGCCGAAACCGTCGCCGCGCTCAAAAAGCTGGTGGACAGCGGCAAAATCCGCCAGTGGGGGCTCTCCAACGAAACCGCCTGGGGCACCATGGCCTTTATCCGCGAGGCGGAGAAAATCGGCCTGGCACCGCCGGTATCGATCCAGAACCCCTACTCTCTGCTCAATCGCAGCTTCGAAGTGGGCCTGGCGGAAATCGCCCACCGCGAACAGGTCGGCTTGCTCGCCTACTCGCCGCTCGCATTCGGCATGCTCACCGGCAAATACCGCAACGGCCAGTGGCCCGCCAACGCCCGACTCACCCTGTTCAAGCACTTCGCCCGCTACACCAATGATCAGGCCACCGACGCCACCGAGGCCTATTGCCGGCTGGCGGAAGCGCGTGGTGTCAGCCCCACCCACCTGGCGCTGCAGTTCGTCACCACCCGGCCGTTCGTGACCAGCAACATCATCGGCGCCACCAACCTGAACCAACTGCGCGAGAACCTGGACAGCGCCGATATGGCCTGGGACAAGGACCTGGAGAAAGAGCTGGAAGCCATCCACACCCGCTTCCCCTACCCAGCGCCCTGAATGGTGGGTGCGGGCTTGTGCGAGCGGGCCCTGCCCGCGAAAGGCAAGCTCTGCTTGCCGGCGGGATAGCAGAGGCTTGGTTGAAGCCTCGCTTTCCTGGGTCTCTGGGATCCTGCGGGGCAACCTTTGCCGGGGCTGCGCCCCTTTCGCGGGCGGGGCCCGCTCCTACAAACCTCGCTGTTGACCCGGCGGTTGGATTGGGTGAATGTGTACGCTGTACACTTAACCGGGAGCACCCCACCATGCCCAGCCCACAACCCAGCTCAATCCGCGTCGGCCGCCGCTACCGCGCCAACCGCCTTGACGGCCCCTACGACGCCCTGGTCATCGGCTCTGGCATCGGCGGCCTGTGCGCCGCCGCTTGCCTCAGCAAACTCGGCAAGAAAGTCGCCGTATTCGAGCAGCACTACACCGCCGGCGGCTTCACCCACAGCTACGACCGCAACGGCTATGAATGGGATGTGGGCGTGCACTACATTGGCGATATGGGCGCCCGCCACACCCTCAGCCGCCGCCTGTTCGACCACATCACCGATGGCAAGCTGCAGTGGGCACCCATGGACGCCTGCTACGACCGGATATTCCTCGGCGAACGGCACTACGACCTGGTCGCCGGCCCGAAGGCCTTCCGCGCCGAACTCAAGCGCGCCTTCCCCGACCAGAGCGACGCCATCGATGCCTACATGAAGGCGCTGGACAAAGCCGCCGGCGCCATCAAACCCTTCACCGTCACCAAGCTGTTGCCGGCGCCGCTTACCCGGCTGGCGCGCCAAGGTCTCAAACGGACCGCCCTGGGCCGCTATAACCGCCCCACCCGGGAAGTGCTCGCGGAACTCACCGACGACCCGGAACTGATCGCCGTACTCACCGGACAATGGGGCGACAACGGCCTGCCCCCGGCGCGCTCCAGCTTTCTGATCCACGCACTGATCGCCCGCCACTACTTATACGGCGGCTACTACCCGGTGGGCGGCGCCGCGGAAATCGCCCGCAGCATTATTCCGGTGATCCAACAAGGCGGTGGCGAGGTCTTCACCTACGCCGATGTCACCGACATCCTGATCGAAAACGGTCGCGCCACCGGCGTGCGCCTGGCCGACGGCCACGAAGAACGGGCCCCCACCGTGATCAGCGACGCCGGCGTGTTCAACACCTTCAGCACGTTGTTGCCGGAAGACAGCCCGCAGGCGGCGGACTGCCGGCGGCAACTCGGCCAGGTACAACGCTCCATGGCCAGCGCCTGCCTGTACATCGGCCTCAAAGACACCGCCGAAAACCTGGGCCTGCCGAAAACCAACTACTGGATCTACCCGGACAACGACTACGAAGGTCAGCTCGACCGCGCCCTGGCCGACCCGGATCACCACGACATCCCGCTTACCTACATCTCTTTCCCCAGCGCCAAGGACCCTGACTTCACCGAACGCTACCCCGGCCGCGCCACCATCGAAATCGTCGCCGCCGCCCCGTTTGAGTGGTACCAACGCTGGGCCGACGCCCCCTGGGGCAAACGCGGCGACGACTACGACGCGAAAAAAGAAGCCTTCTCCCAGCGGCTGCTGGAAAAGCTGTTCGAGAAACACCCCCACCTGCGCGAGCATCTGGACTACTACGAGCTTTCCACGCCCCTTTCCACCGCTCACTTTTGTCGCTACCCCACCGGCGAAATCTACGGCCTGGACCACGATCCGGAACGCTTTGAACAGGACTGGCTGCGGCCCAAAACCAAAGTACCCGGCCTCTATCTCACCGGCCAGGACATCCTCACCTGCGGCGTCGGCGGCGCCCTGGTCGGCGGCCTGCTCACCACCCTGGCCATCAGCGGCCGGCGCGGCCTGCCGCTGGCCAAGCACATGTTCACCTGAAGGGCCGGCCCCAATGCGCTTCTGGCTCGCCTGCCTGCTGCTCGCGCCGCTACTGATCGTTCAAGCGCGACGCGCCCGCCGCGACACCCCGCGCCTGCCCGAAGCCGGCGGTGACGACCGGGGCGTCGAACCCGGCGAAGACGACCGCGCTCCGGCCTGCCGGCTGCTAGTGATCGGCGAATCCACCGTCGCCGGCGTCGGCGTCGCCGAACACCGCCAAGGCCTGGGCGCGCAACTGGCCCGCGCCCTCGCCCGCCGCCAGCAACAACCCGTCGCCTGGCGCGTCATCGGCGTCAACGGCATCCGCGCCCGGGCCCTGCAGCAGCGGCTCGCCAACAAGGCACTCCCCGCCGCCGACCTGATCGTCATCAGCCTGGGCGTCAACGATACCACCGGCGCCACATCACCACGCCGCTACCGCCAACACCTGGCCGAGCTGATCCAAACCCTGCGACACCATCAAACCCACCCACCGGTCTGCCTGCTCGCCGTCCCACCCATGCAACACTTCACGGCCCTGCCCCGGCCACTGCGCAACCTGCTCGGCCACCGCGCCGCCCAGCTCGACCGCGCCCAGCAGACCCTGGCCGCGCAACTCGCACGGGTGGACCACCTGGCCTACCCGGTGATCGCCGACCCGGCCTACCTGGCCAAAGACGGCTACCACCCCTCGGAAAAGGGCTATGCCTACATTGCCGACCAGGTGGCGACCAAACTGGAGATCATCCCGAATACCGCGCCCGTCACGAGGACGCGCCCACCGCAATACGGCGACGCTCCCGGTCCGCCGCCGGCTCCGCGGGCGTGACGTCATAAGCGCACACGATCTCCCCGGACTTCGGATCCATCACGCCCTGGGGCACCCCGTCCCGATTGTCCGGGTGCCCGCACCGGGCGCCCTGCCCATACATGGTGCGCCGCGCGCGGGCCACGCTGTACCGGCAGTCACTGCAACACGTCAATTTCATCCCTGACCTCCATGCCGATCTTCGATTGTCCGTCACCTTTTTTAGCGACGGTCGTCACGGCGTTTACTAGGGGAACCCAAAGACTCGCAGAGCGACACAGGCGACGTAAAGTGAATGTGCGAAGACGGCAAGGGCCACCACGAACCACTGTTGATACGATCAGTATTTTGGTGTTGGATGGGGGAGAGATTTTTGAAAGCGCTGCTTCCGGGTGTTAGCCCACCCGAAAGCAGCTAACCACAACAGACTTCCAAGGAGTCCATCATGGCTGAGCGCAATCTTATGACAGAGTATCGCGCAACCGAAAGTCCCGCCGGGAAGCCGGCACGAGCCTTCCCTTATTGGCGCACCCTGAAAGTGTACCGCAGCCGCACCAGCACCCCGTTCAAACCCCACCAGGGCTTTCGGCCGGCGCCGCCGGCCGTGCCCCGCGTGCTTTTGAGAGGGCAATGGCTGAGCGAAGCGGGGTTCGGCGAAGACACGCTGCTGGACGTGGAAGTGAGCGAGGGCCGCATCGTGCTCACCGCCGTTGTGAACTGAAGCAACCCAACCTCCGCCCGGGCGATATAGCGGTCGCCCGGGCGGCTTCAGACCCGTCCGCCCTTCTGACCTCCCGTTCACAAAGGGCCCGGATACCTTTCACACTGCCTACGCGGCAGCGAGCGACGGCGAGGGCGCAGAGCCTCCTTTCCAAGAGGCTTTCTTAACTGCCTGCGCGGCAGCGAACGCGTGATGCCGCTTTCGTCCTGCTCGTACACATTCCTTAGCTGCCTGTGCGGCAGCGAACTACCCGGTGCCCGGCTACCACGTCAACGTGCTTTTCTTAGCTACCTGTGCGGCAGCGAACCACCCGCCCAACGGCTGGGGCTGCAAATGCTGTTTCTTAGCTGCCTGTGCGGCAGCGAACGATCGGTTTGAGCACCTTCTCGCCGTTCTCCATTTCTTAGCTGCCTGTGCGGCAGCGAACGGGAAGAGGAAGTCCGGCTGGTGTTTCGAAACTTTCTTAGCTGCCTGTGCGGCAGCGAACGCTGGTCTGGTCGAACGAGCATACCGCCTACTTTTCTTAGCTGCCTGTGCGGCAGCGAACGGCCTGGACGGCACACAGTCCCGCCTCAAAATTTTCTTAGCTGCCTGTGCGGCAGCGAACAGCGTGTGGGGTCCATATCATCGGAACAATCGTTTCTTAGCTGCCTGTGCGGCAGCGAACATAGAATCGCGCTTGGACCGGCCGCTCCTGCTTTTCTTAGCTGCCTGTGCGGCAGCGAACATCCAGACTGGCGCCGGTTCCGTTTTCGATCCTTTCTTAGCTGCCTGTGCGGCAGCGAACTCGCCCCGCTCCCACCGCTGCCGCATCCGTGCTTTCTTAGCTGCCTGTGCGGCAGCGAACACGTAGCAGTTATTACTATGCGGGTCCTGCTTTTTCTTAGCTGCCTGTGCGGCAGCGAACCCGTAGCGATCACTGTGGCTGCTGCCTACACGTTTCTTAGCTGCCTGTGCGGCAGCGAACGCCGGGCTGTTTCAAATGGTCTACGGCACCCTTTTCTTAGCTGCCTGTGCGGCAGCGAACCACTGGCACCTGCTGTTGTTCATGCGCCCGGATTTCTTAGCTGCCTGTGCGGCAGCGAACTCGGCCAGGGCAAAACGATTTCTTGTGTCATCTTTCTTAGCTGCCTGTGCGGCAGCGAACAGATCCGCGATGATCTGATCCGCGATCCGCTTTTTCTTAGCTGCCTGTGCGGCAGCGAACGTGTTGATGCAGTCGGAAAGCCAGCGGCCGGCTTTCTTAGCTGCCTGTGCGGCAGCGAACCTATACATTGTCGACCTCCCGCCACAAGGCAATTTCTTAGCTGCCTGTGCGGCAGCGAACACTGGGGCAAGATGCTGGTTTCCGCGATTGTCTTTCTTAGCTGCCTGTGCGGCAGCGAACGCAGGAAATCAAGCCGGACACGCTGACATTTTTTTCTTAGCTGCCTGTGCGGCAGCGAACCGACCGTTTGGACAGTACTTCCGACTGTTCAGTTTCTTAGCTGCCTGTGCGGCAGCGAACACCACGGTGCCGATGCTTTTCGAGAGCCTTTATTTCTTAGCTGCCTGTGCGGCAGCGAACTCCACGCGGCAGTTGGTGTCGTAGAGCGCGTATTTCTTAGCTGCCTGTGCGGCAGCGAACGCTGATCGTCGCATCGGTAGGGCTGTTCTCCATTTCTTAGCTGCCTGTGCGGCAGCGAACCAATGCCGGCCCGCTGGAAGCTTGAGCCCCCGTTTCTTAGCTGCCTGTGCGGCAGCGAACGCAACTTGCTCTCTTCCGTGCATTCTGCCTTCTTTCTTAGCTGCCTGTGCGGCAGCGAACACCCTGCGCCGGCACGGCATGATCGTCGAGGATTTCTTAGCTGCCTGTGCGGCAGCGAACGGTCACCCGGGTTTTCGCCGCGTGCTGTTTCATTTCTTAGCTGCCTGTGCGGCAGCGAACGGGTATTTCAGCACGAGGCACTTCGGAAAACTTTTCTTAGCTGCCTGTGCGGCAGCGAACTTATGACCGTGAGACCGGTTGAACCGGGACCGTTTCTTAGCTGCCTGTGCGGCAGCGAACATGATCGCCGGCGTGGTCGTCGCTGTAGTTCCATTTCTTAGCTGCCTGTGCGGCAGCGAACGCGAGCTGGTGGTGGACAACTTCGCCGGCGGCTTTCTTAGCTGCCTGTGCGGCAGCGAACGGTTTGAAACCGCCCATCAGGTGAGACCCAAGCTTCTTAGCTGCCTGTGCGGCAGCGAACGAGCTTGTAGCCCGCTGCTTCGAGTGCCTGGACTTCTTAGCTGCCTGTGCGGCAGCGAACCTGGCGCTGCCGATGATCGCCTCATTGATAATCTTCTTAGCTGCCTGTGCGGCAGCGAACAAATACATTGCCAAGAATATCGACGGGAGAAACTTCTTAGCTGCCTGTGCGGCAGCGAACTAGAGCGTTAAAACGATAAGTCACTGATTTTTAAAGAACAAGTCAGATATGGGGCACACCACCCCTCTTTTTGAGGGGTAGTGTAAGTGCTTGATTTACAAGGATAGGATTAATCGGCTTCGGGAAAGGGTCAAAACCAAGGCACGGTGGCAGTCTGGCTCAGTCCGTAGCTGTTGAAGGCGCCAGTGATAGCCTCGTTCTGGACCGGACCATGCAATACGAATAACGCAAAGCGCTGGTCCGTACTGGCACTGCGTAAAGTGACGAACGGCAGCGATACCCTCTTCTCAATAGAATCTGGTATCAGGCGATGGGCTTCCTCGTCGCTGACGTCATGCCGCCGGCGGTAACGGCGGCGAAGACGTTCCGCGTTGGTTTTAGGCTGTACTCGCCGCACCACTCGATAGCCCACATCTTCAGGCAAAGGTTGCACGGCGCTTACCGTCAGATGATCCGACATACCGGCGAGCCACGACTGCGCCATAAAGCCTTCGAGTTCAGTGGAAGTACTATGTAAGCGAACTCGGCTTCCCAGACTTCGGGGCTTTTCGCTATGGTCTGGAAAACTGATGCCAATGGTATCCGTCTCCGCGAGCACCAACCCTCGGTGTAGCTTTCCTATCAACGCGTTAAGCAACAACTGGGGCCCGAATTCAGGGTCGGGCCGCAGCGTGATTTCGACATAAGCGTCCATACATCACCCCGCGTCGCCGAACACACCGCCCCGGATCAGGGTTGCCATAACAAAGTGCTGGTCTGTCTGGCTGGGGGCTTTATCTTTAAGAATCCAGTTATCCAGCAACGAATAGAAATCCGCCTTCTGCTTAGGCTGGCGGTAAGCTTTACCCTGGGTAGTCACCGAGCCGTAGGGTTCCACGGCAATGGGGCCAAGGTCTTCGCCTTCTTCCAACGGATACCAGGTGTCGATGGTCCGCAGCGCATTACCCAACTTCTGGGAGTGAATACCAGCGACCTGATCGATCTGATAGAGCGTTTTACTCTTGTCACCTTTACCACGGTCCAAAATCAACTCCTGGGACGGGAACACCTCCTGACCGTTACCGACACGGGCAAAAGCGATCACTTCCAGCAGCGTATGCCGCTCACCGGCCAATCCCAGGGCAATACAGTCGGCAAGCTCACTGAGGGCGCTCCGTACGTCCCCGTCAGCCTCGAAGTGTCGCAGGGAAAGTGCTAACCCATCGAAGGTCCAGGTACTGACTGCCTGGCCGTCCTGGATATGACGAACACGCACTTCTACTTGCTCGGCGCCCACCCGGTTGCGCCACAGGAAGCGGCCATTGGCGAGGTTGTAAGCATAACGCTGTGCCAACGCGTCAAAGCCTTGCGCGGACACATAACCGTCAACGGTCTCTTTCAGCTTGCTCTGATAATCCGCGTTATTACAGGCGGAAGGTGTCCCCGCACCACCGAGCACCCGCAAGGTAAAGCGCGTCATCAGAGTATCGGCGGTGCTGGGCAGCGCCGCCACGTCCACGGTTTGCAAATTAGGCTTATCAATTTGTGCGTCAAGTTTCGCGGGGTCTTGCTCTTTCGCTTTCAGGCGGTTGGAAATGGTGCCGCGCACGGATTTTTCACGCACCACCACGCTAGGCCAAGTGTCCAGATCGTCGCGGTTTCCCCATTGTCCGGAGAAGAACAAGGCATCCGAAGGGTCGAGTTTGCGCTCAAAAGCGAGCACGGAAGCGGTTTTAAGGGCTGTAGCCATAACAAAACTCCTTGTGTTTTATTTTATCCGTTAAGAGGGGGTTGGTAATCGTTGCGCAGTCGGTAGAGCCCGTTTTCAGCATCGCTGGTGGGGTACCAGAGCAGGTCTTTGGGGCCATTCAGGCGGTGAGGGCTAATCCACTGCCCTAGCGAATACAGGCTTTCGACAAAACGAAAATCCGTGGTGTCATCACGAGCATTGGTCACCGTGCCGGGCGTATAGCGAGGGGAAAGCGCGCCGTAACCCACCGGAATAGGTACCACCCAACCGGGGGACTTTCGTACTTGCCAGGCAAAAGATCGCGGCGCCTGATCGTCGTCGCCATCGCCTTTCTTGGCAGCGGAAATTTCGGGGGCGTAGTGCATGGTCAGACTCGCGGCATCCAGCCAAGCGTCCAGTTCCGTGGCTTGCGAATCCTGTTCCCTCAGTGCGCTAAGGCGTTGGGCGAGTAAATCATCCCTGCACACCAGCGCGAACCCAGGCAGCCAACCGCGACGCAAACGTAGGAATTGTTCGTCACGTTCTTCAGCGTCTTCCGCCAGAGTGACCAATTGCGGCCGCCGCCAGCACGGGCGCTGACCGGGCAAGGCGGGCATGACACTACCACCCGCGATACGCATACCAGACACAATTTCCCAGACGTCCAGAGCCACGGCGGCCCGGTGTTGTTCATCGCCAGAACAGGCATCACCGGACACCGCCAGAATCAGGGTAATGTCCAAATGCGCACGCCCTTCTTCCACAATAGCCGCCGTGCCGCCGTCCTTACCAACCGGGTTGCGGGTCAACAGGAAGCTTTTGGTGAAACCGCCTTCGGTAACCTGGGCATCAAATCCATGGCAGATCACACCGATACCATGGAAGAAAAGTTCCAGATGATCCGGCAGCTTGCGCTCCAGGGCATGCATGGCACCCACGAAGGCGCTCATGGCGGGAAAGCCCCAGGTCATCGGGCTGGAGATGGCATTAGCGTTCTGAATACGGAGGCGCGGTAACACCAGCAAGGCTTGGGACTCAGACATGGGGCAGCACCTCTTGCAGCGCGTTGAGTTTCTTCTTCATATAGCCGGTCCAGTATTGATGCTCCGCATCACCCACCGGCAGGCGGCGATGGAGTTCCCGGTTAAGCCAGTTGGCAAAGCGATGGCGTACTTCACTGGCCCACTCCTCGTTCTCTCGCTTGATCTCGAAGGCCTCGTCATCCTCGCCCCGGTAGAGGTCCAACCACAGCACTTCCGCTTCATTCAGGCGGCACTCCGATTTGACGCTCCAGCCGGGCTCCAGCACATGGAGTTCGCTGGCGAACAGCACCAGTTCGTCAATCAGCGCGTCCATGTAGGCGTCGCGACGATTCCGAGTCGCGACAACCGGGTCTGGCCCCTCATCCAAGAACCGACGCAACCCGTTGACCAGCCAGCGCACTTCCTTGCGACGCCCAAAACGAGGAAACACGGAATCGGTGCGCAGCGGCTCACGCACCTCTGGGTTTTCCCACACTGGCGGTAGCGACGCCAGCAAGTAGTTATTACCGCCCCGCTCGCTGTTCAACTGGGAAATATTCTGCGGCTTGGTGCCACCCATCTTCTGTACTGCCAGGTTCGGGTACTCACGATAATCCCAGTCGCAAGGCTTATTTTCCCACCGTGCCTTGCGGGCCTCCTTGGCGGGCTCACCAAAACGATCCTCGTTAATGGTCTGAAATACCCGATGCGCCAGCGAAGTGGCATAAAGCGGTGCCAGAAGATGGAAATGGTCGTCACGGACGGGATCATCACCCACCAACCAATAAACCTGCTTGGCCTTCGCGTGAGATGCAGCGCCACCACGGGGCTCAACCAGGCCGGCAAAGGCATCCATCCAGAATCTTGCCTGATCCGCGTCATCACTGAGCGCGGGGCTCAGCTCCTCATCTTCTTCAAGTACCCGCTCCAGAACGGATTTGCCCTCGTGTTCCACCTTGAGGAATTTGTACACGTCCAAGGCCGCGGCGTTTCCCACTACATCACCCTGAAAAGCATTGCCGAGCACGCCGCTGCTCACCAAGCCCGGACGCGCCAAAGCCGTGGGCGCCACGTAGAGATTGGTGCCCTTGGCGTCTGGGTGAATCGGTTTCAGAGAGTGGGTGACGAGTTGAATCTGGCTGGCACGGGCGGCGGCACTGCCCACCCAGGTATCGAACTGAAATTGGGCCTGCAGCGCCTCCCGCTTGGGGTCGTCATCGGCCAGCTTTTCGAGCTTGCCTTGCAGGCGCTCCTTTAGAAATTGTTCCATGGCCGCGCGCAACCCGCGTGCGGACGGAGATAGTGAGTCCATTTAGCATCCCCTAGTGTTCACCCTGAACAAGGAAGTGATTTATTTTTTTGTGGCTGTAGGTAGAATGTACTCGGAGCGGCTTGGCTCCGAGTACAGGTTGCAGTAAGATTTTCAGACATCTAAAACGAGATGCTTGCTAGTCATCACTGTATCCTCCTTGCCCGCACACCTTTGCGGACTTAAGTACCCCATGACAGGGTTTGGCCGTCGGTCCTGATGGTGTTCCAGCACCATCAGGACCAAATTTATATGGCTCGAGCCATAAAATCGACCATCTTAGCCTTTAACCTATTTGGTCCAGCTTTTCCCTGTTAACCTGTAGTTCATGTATACTCCGATTCCTGTCCTGCCGCAAGGCAGCTCAGAAAATCTTGGCCTTGAGCCTCTTTGGCCATTTTGCTGCCGCAAGGCAGAAGGCCGACTCTTTGAGCCGGCCCCCTTTTCTTCTTATCGCTGCTTTACAAACCCCAAGGCCGGGTGGAACCGCCAGCCCTGGCTGCTTTCCGGCAAGGTGACGGTACCGAAGCGCCGGGCGCAGTCTTCCAGTTCCATACCCCGGTCGTCGGCCAACGCGGCCAGGGCTTCCAGGTAATCGGTGTCGCCCCAAGGGGTGATGCTCGAGACCTCCAGGGCTTGATCTGGAATACGGTTGTTTTTGCTGGTTTCCACCGGCTCATAGAGGGGCGCTCGCCGGCCGCGCTCCTTTCTGATTTGCTGCAGGTCGTATTGCTCGCCACTGTCGTCGGGCATCAGCACCAGATCCACCCGTTGGGTGATATCTTCCCGAAAGGGCTGTTGCTGGGGCAGAACGGCGGTGAGCGACGCGCGAGACAGGTTGTACCATGTGTAGGCACCGAGCGGCGGCGGCTCCTGGTTTTGACGGCGCTTGGCTCGCTCCCGCTTGGTCAGTGGCGCGCCGCCCTCTAGTGGCTTGGACGCCTCACCAACCGACGGCGCCACCATGCTGCGCTGAAGACGACTGTGCTCCAGGTCGATCAGACTTTCCCTGGGCCGCAGGTCGGCTCGGGCGGCAATGCGCGGCCGGGCGTCGATTACCGTGCGTTCCTCCTCGGTGAGCAGGGTTGCAAGATCATGGCTGTCCAATCGCCAGTCGCCTCGCCCCTCAAAACCCGGCCGGCGGAAGGCGGGCTCATCCGGCCGCGTCAGGTGTCGCACGTTGGTGTTGAGCAACACCAGATTCGGCTGGCTGCAATCATCGTCCCGGTGACGGCGCACCCGGCCGGCCAGTTGGATCAGAGAACGCATAGAGGATGGCTCCACCACGGCCCAGTCGTAATCGTGATCCCTGCCGACTTCGGTGACGGGAGACCCCAGGACGATAAAGAGCTGATCGGATTCAGGGCGGGCATCCAGCCGCTGGCGAATGTCCGGCAGCGAGAACACAGCCAAAGGGTCGCGCCGGTTAAGCGCCTGATCGAGGCGCGCTTCGATAGCGGAACGAATCAAAAGCGGATGCTGGGAATGGTAAGCACAAAGATGGATATGCCGCCCTTCTTTCGCGCCAAGCCGGTACAGCGCCAAAGCCACTTCCACCAATGGCTCGATGTTGGCCATGCGCACCAAGCCGAAACTGACCCGCTTGCCGCTGGCCGGATCTACCGTGTAGTGATGGTCGTGTAGGTGCTGGGCGTGAACCAATACTTGGGCGGCAAAGTCACTAGCAATGTCTTCACGCCGTCCGCTGGCGGCGGTCAGAACGGCCAGTTCCGCCCGCCGACGGACCGGCGCCTTGGCGAGGCGGGCCGATCGCTGCACGGCGAAACGCTGATGGGCGACGACGAAGTTTTCGCCGTCCGGGCAATCCTGGTGCGCCTGTCCGTGCTCATCAAACCACGCGCAACAGATGTTAACGCTGGCACCCGCTATGCCTCGGTTTTGCTGATAGTGACTGCGACCATCCCGGTAAGCGTCGTAGAGGCCCTGTATTAACGACGGTGGCAAGGTAGCGGAAGACAACAACACCCGTGAACCAAGCAAACCGGCCCAATGCACCAGCCGGGTCAGCGCGGGTAGATCATCCAGATCGAAATCATCCGGCTCATCCAGCACCAAGTCACCGCTCATCAGACGTAGCATGGGGGCAATTTGCCGGCCGCCACGCTGACTTTCCGTGGCCGGGGTCAGATGGTCCACAGTGCAAACCAGAATCGGCGCGGCAATCAGAGCTTTGACAGCGGGGTCGTGGGCGACGCGGTGCAACACCGGGTGGCTATCCAGGTTGCCGTCAAAACGTACGTAACTGTCTTCGGGCAGCAGGCTTTGCGAAGAAGCGGAACCACTTTGTTCGGCCAGATCCTGGTGGTACTCAAACAAGGCCCGACTGGCGCCACCACCGACACGAACGGCCAAGTCATCCTCGCCCAGATTAAGCCGCTCCCGGTAAGCTTGGCCGGTTTGCAATGTCAGGGTGCGCAGGCCCAGGGCAATGGAGAACCGAGCACCGATATCCGGGTCCGCCAAGGCGTAAAGAATACGCGCATTGGCCAACGTTTTACCGCATCCCGTAGAGGCCATGTTAACGCCAAAAAAGCCCTGGCTTTGCGAGCGCTCGCGCAATCCGACGGCAAGGTCAAAGGCACGATCCTGCCAGCGGAAGCGGGCATCGGCGCTGCGTTTTCGAAAACCTTGGTGGCGCGCCAGACGCGGCAGATGGCGCTCCATACCGGGCAGTGATCGGCTCACCGCGCCGCTGTGTTTCTCCACGCCCAACAGATGCTCATCCAGGGGCTGATTAGGTTCTCCGGTGCTGCGTAAGGTATTCGCCAGCAGTGGGTAATCAGGCTGGCCGCGCACTCTTTGTCGAGGGTCACTGAGACTGGAATAGAAGTGGTCCGACAGCATTAGAGTCAGGCGCGCCAAATGCATGACATAGGGGTTATCCAGCCACGACTCCACCGTCTTGCGCTGACTTAAACGCTGCGCGAGTTGCGCGGCGCGGGCACGCCATTTAGGCGTAGTGACCGGCAACCCCTCGGGGAAGTCCCAGTATGGCTTAATACGTTCTGGATCCTGGCTATCGCAGGTTTCGTTCCACGCGGCGGTGATAATTCCTGGCAGGCCCATTAACTGACGCGCCTGAAAACCGGAAACCTTGGCACCCAACCAAGCCGTGCTCCCATCATCACGGCGCTCGGCGGGCATTACCGGCAGACGATGATGGGTGACGATCAGCCAGCCAATAGCGGCGGCCAAGGGCGGCAGGTGCTTGAATGGCGTGGCGTCGCGAGCGTCAATGCCGTCTTTATTGACGCGCGCCAGCCAGGCGCTATCGTCCTCGGTGCCAGGATCGGAAAGGCGGGCCAGCCAGGTAGCATCGTCATCGTCGCCGACAAAGGCTTCAAACAACCGCAGGGAAATCCATTCGTGCCGATAGAGATTACGTTCCAGCGGGGCCCCAGGCTTCAACTTGGCCTGAAAACTGGCACAGGCTTTACCCAGATCGTGCATTAGCGCGGCAAGCCCTGCCAGCAGGGTAATATCTTCGCCGGTATGCCAATCGTTTTCATCACCGCGACGCAACACATCGCGCCGGGTCGTGTTGGTAGGCACAGCCCCTTGCGGATTGAAGCGGCTGGCATCGCCGACAATCCACACCAGTTCACTGTGGTCGCGGCCGCGAATCCAGTGACAGGCCACTGCCGTATTTCTGCGGGCGTTCTTGCGTAGCATCCGGCGTAATGTATCCAGCCCTTGCCGGGTAATGGGGGTCTGCCAAGTTCGGTCGCCGCGCCGCTCGGCAAATTGGTCGAGAATGCGCCGGGTCTCTTTCAAAGCATTCTTATCGCACTGGGAAACCAACAGCACGTTCATGACCCGGGCTCCTCCTGACGCATGGCCACATCCTTAATGGTGTCGATCATGAAATCCAACGCTTCGGCGCGGGTCAGAGACTCGATGCAGGCTTGCCGGAAGGTTTGTTCGTCGTCACCACGCATCGCGCAGATAAAGGCCAGGGGCAAGATAATAGCGTCCTTGGCCAGATCGGCCACATCGAACACCAAGCCACCCCGCCGGGTTTTGCCGTGCAAAATAGCCAGGCCATGGGGCAGCCCCAAGACCCAGGTAGCGGTGGCCGCCAGCCCGTAAGCCAGGTAGTTGCCATGATCCAGAAAGCGATTGGCGGGGTCGGTGCCCGTACCTCTTTTGGCGCGACGAAATTGGCCGTAATTCACGGCGCCGCAGGCCAGCTTGAATAGGCGTTTGGTCAGCCGGGCTTCCACGGTCAGCAGTTCCATGGTGTCGGTGCTGGCGTCAATATCTTGGCCACTCTGTTCCAGCGCGGAACAAAGCGTGGCTTCAGAAACCCCAAAACCGGCATCAAGCAAGGGTCTCGAACCCAGCCAATGCGCTTTTATGCGCTCCAGCCTGGCGTGCTGAAAGAGCTTCGCGGCCTGCAAACGACGTTCATCATCGAACCAGAAGCGCACCCACGCCTGCAGATATTCAGTTGGCCGGTATTCGCTTTGCGGGCTGAACCAGGCTACCTCCACATCCACTTCATTGGCACTGAAAAGCGGGGTCCCACCACCACCGCAAAAGCCCACCAACACACCGGCCTTAGCCAGTTCGCGCATTGCCGCCTGGGTCACTGATGTGCCCGTGCCCAGCAGCACCGTCGTGGTATTGGCAATGGGAATATTCCAGTACAGCGATTGACGCCCCTGATCCGTAACGTACTCAACTCGCCCGCCGTTAACCAGCACCCGGCAATGCTGAAGATAATAGATATTGGCGCGCTTCGAATGCAGAATCGTTTTCAGATCCGTCGGTGATAGATCTTCCATGAAGCCTTTCCCCCAGTTTTTGGTACCGCCCGCCAAGCTTTAACATGACCGCTGCCCGGCAAACGCCACCACTGAACATTCATACAGCCCCAAGGCGCCCCCTTATCACCAAGGACCAGCGACTGGAGCCGCAAGGTCCGGGGCTACTTGTAGACCGTTAACGCCGCTGTAAGGCGCTCGCTCACCGCTTGGCGGAGCCCGACCGGCGCCAACACTTCCACATCCGGCCCGTAACGCAACACCTCCATAATCAGCTCCGTGGGATCCGAATACGGCACCCGGAGGTGGTAGCCGTCATCCCGCCACGCTCCATCCTGGTCAGGATGCCAGCATTCGTCGGCCACCCAGCGAGCCGCCCGAGGTGAAAAGCGCAGATGTGCTTGGCCAGTGGGTTGGCCGGAAAACAGCCCATAACTGTCGTCCATGAAGCGGTCTAATCGCTCCGTGGCCACTTCCCGGGCAGGCTCATCCGACACCTCGAATGCGACGATCCGATCCAGGGAGAACAGCCGCAAATCGCCCGCCTCCTCGCAATCAGCAAGCAAGTACCAGTTATGCCGATAATGCAGTAGCCGCTGAGGATGAACGGTCCGCTCACCGTGGCGATCACGACTGCGCGGCATATAGCGGATGTTTAGGCGCTTACCGGCCAGGGTGGCATCGGCCGTCGGAATAAAAATATGGTTGGCGACAGTGCGCTGCTGCACGGCTTGCAGCCGCACCTTGTCGCCCAATTGCTCGGCGTGGTCGCCCGCATCACCCAACAACCGCCTGATTCGTTGGCGCAACGGCGTGAGCCGGTGGCCCATCAAGCCGGGTTGTACGGTTTCCAGGAGCTGTTCACAGGCAAGCAACGCGTACAGCTCGCTGGCGTTCATCCAGAATCCGGGCAGCTCGAATTCAGGAGCTTCCGGGTCGTAATGGTGGCCGTTGCGCTCGCGGCTGTAGACGATTGGCGCACCGAAGAAATCGCGCAGATACTGAAAGTCTTGGGTGACAGTATTACGGGTTACTTCCAATTCTTCGGTAAAGCGCCGCATGGGTACGGGGCGGCGAGCGTGACGCAACAGGCCATGAATGCGATAGAATCGCTCAAGGCGGGTCACGGCAAATCCTTATGCGTTTTTATTAGTCTTTTGACTTTAGCTCTTTGTGACTTTGGTCACAACTCTCTCCCCCGCCCCACTTCACTGCCCCCTGGGCCGGCAAGGAAAACCCCGTATACTGTTGCTGGCTTGCGCATGTGCCGCCCCCGGCTTTAGGGCCACCAGGTGCGCACGCTGCCTACGGGAGCCGGCCTGTGGGATCTACTCACCAGATGGTGTGAGCGTGCCTGTACGCACGAATCTTGTCGTCAGCGGTGACCAGCGGAATATTAAAATGCCTCGCCAGCGCCACGATGATGCGGTCGGCAGGATCTTTGTGGAACTCACCCGGCAAGCGAGTTGATTCCACTCCGATCTCGTTATCCACGGGAACGAACCGGACTCCAGGGATTTCCCCCACGGTTTCCAGCCAATCATCAATATTCATGGTAAGAGTCAACCGGCCGCGACCGACCAGCATGGCGATCTCCCAGGCGGAGATGGACGACACCAGAATGATCCCATCTTCCGAGATCTGCTCACGCTTTATCGCCGCCGCCGCGTCAGTGGACAGTTCGCTCCCGCCGTTCACCCACCAAACCAACGCGTGGGTGTCGAGAACAATCACTGCAACACCTCCCAATCGTCCTCGGCCACCGAATCGGTCGGTCGCTTAAAATCCGCCACGCTGTTCCTGAGCGCCTCCAGGGGGGAGCGTTTATCCGTACGGTAGCGGCGAATCTCCACGGCGGGTCGTCCGTGGTCGGTCACCACTACGGATGACCCGGAATCCTCGACTTTGCGGAAGAACTCCAGAGCGCGCGCCTTGAACTGCGACTTCGTAACCTGCTCCGAATCCATTTGCACACCCTAGTCATCCAGCATGGTCATTAAACATACAATCGAGAAGTGACCAGGTCAAATAGTCACTTCGAGAGCTTAGAAATAAAAGGCCGGATAACAGTGCGTAAGGCTACGATATTAGAAACTGCCTACGCGGCAGCGAACAGGTGCTGCGCGATGTCTGAGGCGATTCTCAATTTCTTAGCTGCCTACGCGGCAGCGAACGGTCCAAGCGCCTGTCGAGCCATCTAGCCACTTTTCTTAGCTGCCTACGCGGCAGCGAACGAGACAAGCCCCGTTCTCGCACCGGCCTTTCGTTTCTTAGCTGCCTACGCGGCAGCGAACTTGGCTTCCCACTCCCCCTTCCCGAACTCCGATTTCTTAGCTGCCTACGCGGCAGCGAACGTAAAGAATCTTGTGCCCCGGCGGGGCGTCAGTTTCTTAGCTGCCTACGCGGCAGCGAACATCGCCGGCCCCCTCGCCCGCTCCGGTTTCCTTTTCTTAGCTGCCTACGCGGCAGCGAACTAGCCAGTATTCCGATGCTTGTGCTTCCGCTGTTTCTTAGCTGCCTACGCGGCAGCGAACTGCTGGCGATGGTGACGGCGTCAACGACCTGTTTTCTTAGCTGCCTACGCGGCAGCGAACCCAGTTAAAAAACAAAACAGGAAACGAGACGTTTTCTTAGCTGCCTACGCGGCAGCGAACCCCACCCACTACGACGAGCAGCGCCGCTGTTGTTTCTTAGCTGCCTACGCGGCAGCGAACTCGGGTGGCGCCGACGTACCCAAAGAAGAACCTTTCTTAGCTGCCTACGCGGCAGCGAACCCGTAGTCGTCTTCCTTCCGGGTGGTGGACTTTTTCTTAGCTGCCTACGCGGCAGCGAACACGTAGCAGTTATTACTATGCGGGTCCTGCTTTTTCTTAGCTGCCTACGCGGCAGCGAACGTCGCCCACTTCACCGACCAGCTATTCCTCATTTTCTTAGCTGCCTACGCGGCAGCGAACCCAGGCTGCTGCAAGCGCCTGTGCGCCGCACATTTCTTAGCTGCCTACGCGGCAGCGAACGACATGGAGGCCCGGTTCATGGAAATGGCCCATTTCTTAGCTGCCTACGCGGCAGCGAACCATGGACCACGGGAAGACCGTGGACACGCTGATTTCTTAGCTGCCTACGCGGCAGCGAACGCCACCGGATTGATCAAGCGCAGGATGGCATTTTTCTTAGCTGCCTACGCGGCAGCGAACCGTGTGCGGCCTGTCATCGCCTACGGCGATATTTTCTTAGCTGCCTACGCGGCAGCGAACCCAGGCTGCTGCAAGCGCCTGTGCGCCGCACATTTCTTAGCTGCCTACGCGGCAGCGAACGACATGGAGGCCCGGTTCATGGAAATGGCCCATTTCTTAGCTGCCTACGCGGCAGCGAACCATGGACCACGGGAAGACCGTGGACACGCTGATTTCTTAGCTGCCTACGCGGCAGCGAACGCCACCGGATTGATCAAGCGCAGGATGGCATTTTTCTTAGCTGCCTACGCGGCAGCGAACCCATGCATTAGGCGTGATCGATCATCCAGACTTTTCTTAGCTGCCTACGCGGCAGCGAACAAAATTGGAGAATAAACCGGCGGTGGCCGGATTTTCTTAGCTGCCTACGCGGCAGCGAACAGCGGAGCGCGGAGCCGGAGGCGGAGGTGCGATTTCTTAGCTGCCTACGCGGCAGCGAACGGAAGCTCATCGGATTCACCGTCATCGGGTTCTTTCTTAGCTGCCTACGCGGCAGCGAACGGCGATATCGTGTCGAAAGCCGTTAATGCGCTTTTCTTAGCTGCCTACGCGGCAGCGAACCCCGCCCCCTGACGCCTTGCTGCCGTCCACAATTTCTTAGCTGCCTACGCGGCAGCGAACGCACCGCGCGGGCTCTACCATCTCCAGCGAGGTTTCTTAGCTGCCTACGCGGCAGCGAACGTAGTCGAAGTGTAAATTGTTGAACCCGACTTTTTCTTAGCTGCCTACGCGGCAGCGAACCCGGTGGCATAGCCGATGACGGCGAAGGCGACTTTCTTAGCTGCCTACGCGGCAGCGAACGTCTTCAACGCTTTGTGCCTCGAACTGTGAGTTTTCTTAGCTGCCTACGCGGCAGCGAACGCCGGCGACATTTGGGACGCAGCCGCCGATCGTTTCTTAGCTGCCTACGCGGCAGCGAACGCGTAGGCGAAGCGCCCGCTTTGATCGATGTTTTTCTTAGCTGCCTACGCGGCAGCGAACTTAACGGGATCGAGGGCGTCGACGTTCTTGATTTTCTTAGCTGCCTACGCGGCAGCGAACGCGGCTGCAATGGTGCCGACACCAATGATGATTTTCTTAGCTGCCTACGCGGCAGCGAACTAGACGCAAACCAGCTTAACCCCTTGATTTTACTCGGGCAAAGCCTGGAGAGGCGGCAGCGACCCAAATTTTTTGGCATTTTCTAAGTTATTGATTTTAATTAGAAAAACAGAGTTGGCGGTAAAAAGGGTGTGACCGAGCCCGATCTTGCGCCCACAAAAAAGCGGGCCCCGAAGGCCCGCTTTCTATTTGCCACACGACGTGGAGGCGATGCTTAGAACTGGTAGTTCAACTGCGCGCCGATGACGTTGGCATCCAGCTCGTAGGTGCCGTCGAGGACGGCGCCACGGCTGTCTTTATAGACGTCGGCGTCGTCCACGAAGATGTGGGCGTAGGCAACATCGATGCTGAGGTTGTCAGCAGGCTGAAAGCCGGCGCCGATGGTGGCCCAAAGGCGGTCGGAGTCCGGCGAGATGGCGGAGCGGTTGTCGCTGCCCTGGGTGGATTCTTCCTTGGCCAGGCCGAAGCGCAGCACGGTGTCGTTCTGGAGCATGTGACGCACGCCCACGGAATAGCGGAAGGTGTCTTCCCAATCAAACTCTTCCACGGCCGGGTTGGGGAGGCTGGCCAGGCCGCCGAGCGCGCTCTGGGTGCCGTCGTGGTCGATCACCAGGCGGTCCAGGCTGCTCCAGTCGGTATGTTCGATGCCGAGCAGGAGCTGGGTGCGGTCGGTCAGGTCACCGGCGTAGGAGAGCTGCAGAACGGCGGGCAGGTCAAGGCTGGTTTTGCCGGAGTACTGCCCGGCAAGGGCGGCGGTGGCACCGGGGATCGCGGGGCCCGGTACGCCGGCCCCGGCCAGGCTGGCGGCGACGCCGGCGGGCTTGAAGGTGATATCGCCGTCGATGTCGTAGCTGATCTCGGAGCGATAGGCCACGCCGAAGTGGTTGTACTCGTCCGGGCTGTAGGTCAGGCCCACGTTCCAGCCGAAGGCGTCGTCGTCGCCTTCCAGACGGGTGGCGGCGTTTTCGATGTCGGCGTCGATCTGCTGGTAGTTGACGCCGGCGCCGAGGCGCAGGTTGTCGGTGATCTGGATGCCCACCGCCGGATTGATGTTGATGGTTTGCACGTCAGAGGTCTGAGCGTACGGGTCGCCGGTGGTCGGGAAGAAAGCGGAGCTGGGACCGCCGTTGGCGTTACCCCAGTTGTCTTCGTATTCGATCTTGGTGCCGTAGGGGGCGTTGATGCCCAGGCCGAAGGTCACGCGATCGTTGAACGGCATGGCCAGGAAGACGCTGCCGACGAAGGGTTCCACGTCTTCGAAGTCGCCGGGGCCGGAGGCGCCGTTAGCGTCGAAAGTGGTGTCGATCCATACCTGGTGGGCGGCGATGGACACTTCGGCAGTGTTGAGGCCGGCCAGAGTGGCGGGGTTGTACCACTGGTTGGTGGCGTCCTCACTGAGGACGGCGGAGCCGGCATAGGCGGTGCCCATGGCGGATACGGACTGGTAAGACACGCCGAAACCGGATGCGACGACAGTACCGGATGCCAGTGACAGCACGGAACCGGCGAGCAATGCGCCTCTTATTTTCATAATGTTCTCCATCATACTTCGAGCCAAAACAGCGCCCTGGCCGTCATTCCGCTGGCACCGGGCGCCATAAAATTACCGGGTTTTACACCGGTAGCGTAAGAATAAACTCGCACCTGGATGCGGAGAAGTCGGGGAATGTAAAACTGGCACTTTTTTGCCAAAAAAAAGCGACCGGTGGGTCGCGTTTTGGGCGGCATTTGAGCAACGCACGAACCCTGGCCGGGTTCGTGCGGGATGCCGGATCAGTCGGCCAGGACGGCGCGGGCGATGATGGTCTTCATGATTTCATTGGTGCCACCGTAAATGCGCTGCACCCGGGCATCGGCGAACATGCGGGCAATCGGGTATTCCCACATGTAGCCGTAACCGCCGTGAAGCTGCACGCACTCGTCGATCAACTCACACTGCAGGTCGGTGACCCAATACTTGGCGCCGGCGGCGGTGGGGATGTCCAGTTCCTTCTTGAGGTGCATTTCCAGGCAGCGGTCCACGTAGGCGCGGGCCACGTCGAGCTTGGTGCGCATCTCGGCGAGCTTGAACTGGGTGTTCTGGAAATCGGCGACACGCTGGCCGAACGCCTTGCGCTCTTTCACGTAGTCCAAAGTGTGTTCGAAAGCGCTTTCCGCCATGGCCAGGCCGTTGATGGCGATGCCGAGGCGTTCCTGGGGCAGTTCCTGCATCAGGTAAACGAAGCCCATGCCTTCCTGGCCGATCAGGTTTTCCACCGGCACTTTCACGTCCTGGAAAAACAGCTCTGACGTGTCCTGGGCTTTCATGCCCACTTTTTTCAGGTTCTTGCCTTTCTCGAAGCCTTCCATGCCCTCTTCAACGATGATCAGGCTGGTACCCTTGGCGCCTTTGCTGGGGTCGGTTTTCGCCACCACGATAATGATGTCGGCGTTCTGACCGTTGGTGATGAAGGTTTTGGAGCCATTGAGGATGTAGTGATCACCGTCCTTGACGGCGGTGGTTTTCACGCCCTGCAGGTCAGAGCCGGCCCCCGGCTCGCTCATGGCGATGGCGCCGATCAGCTCGCCGCTGACCATTTTCGGCAGTAGCCGCTGCTTCATTTCCTCGGAACCGTAGTGCTCGATGTAGGGCGCCACGATCTCGGTGTGCAGACCCCAGCCGATCCCGGTCAGACCGGCGCGGGAAATTTCCTCGCTGACCACCACGCTGTACAGGAAGTCAGCGTCGATGCCGCCGTACTCTTCGCTCACCATCGGGCACAGGAAGCCCTGTTCGCCGGCCTTGCGCCACAGCGCCTTGGGCACCTGGCCGGTCTGCTCCCACTCTTCATGGTGAGGCACGGCTTCGTTTTCCAGGAACTTGCGGACCGTATCGCGGAACGTCTCGTGGTCGGAACTGAACAGGGTACGAGGGATCATTGGGGTCTCCGGTTGTCTCGATCTGATGACAGAGTGTCTAACCCCCCGGGGGCCGGGGCAATGACCAAAACGCTCAGCCCGCTCAGGCCAGGTGTTCGCGGGCCAGGTACGCCTGGGACTGCATCTCCAGTAACCGGGAGCGGGTGCGCTCAAATTCGAATTCCAAGCGGCCACCGGCGTAGAGGTCCTCAATCGGGGTTTCAGCGGCCACCACCAATTTGACGCCACGGTCGTAGAACTCATCGACCAGATTGATAAAGCGGCGTGCCCGGTCATCGCTGCCGGCCCCCATGCGCTCCACGCCGGAGATCAGCACGGTATGGAATTCCCGGGCGATCTCGATGTAGTCGTTCTGGCTGCGCGGGCCGTCGCACAGTGCCCGGAAATCGAACCACACCAGGTCATCGGTGGATTTCACCGTGGCGATCTTGCGGCCTTCCACCAGGATGTTGCCCTGGTCCCGGTGCCGGCCGTGTTCCGAGGCCAGCGCGGCGAACCGCTCGGCCATGAACCTGTCCGCTTCGGGGCCCAGCGGGCAGTGGAACAGCTCCGCCTGTTCAAGCAACCGCAAACGGTGATCGTGGCCGCCGTCCACGTTCATCACACGGGTATGCTGCTTCAAAGCCTCGATAGCGGGCAGGAAACGGGCCCGCTGCAGGCCGTCTTTATAGAGCCCGTCGGGCTCGATATTGGAGGTGGTTACCAGGGTGACGCCCTGGTCGAACAGGGTCTGCATCAGGGTGCCGAGGATCATCGCGTCAGTGATGTCGGTGACGAAGAATTCGTCAAAACACAGTACCCGGTAGCGATCGGCGAATTCCCGGGCGATGCTGGTGAGCGGGTTCTTCTCACCCTGGCGGTCACGCAACTGCCGGTGCACCTTCTGCATGAAGCGATGAAAGTGCATGCGGCGCTTTGCCTCGAAAGGCAGGCATTCGAAGAACACATCCATCAGATAGGTCTTGCCGCGCCCCACGCCCCCCCACATGTACAAGCCCCGGTAAGGCTCACGCTTGGTCTTGCGCAGGCGCGCCAGCAACCCTTTGGCGGGCTGATCGTCAATCAAGCGTTGGTACAAATGGTCCAGCGCGCGGACCGCTTCTTCCTGGGCCGGGTCGCGCACGAACTCGGGGCGGGCCAGATCGGCCTGATACTTCTCGAAGGGCGTCATGATGTCCCGGGATTGTGAACGGCGGGTCAATGTAGCGTTCCGGGGCGCGGGTGACAAGAAAACCGGTGCCCCGGACCCACCGCTCAGGGCAGGCGGGAGGCGGCCACTTCCTTGAGGTTCACTAATTGGCCGTGGAAGAAATGGCCACTGTCCGGGAAGCGAATCAGGTCCGGGGTCAGCGTGGTGTTCTCGGCCCAGCGGAACACTTTGTCGGCGGGCACCACTTCGTCGTCCTCGCCCTGCACCACGGTCACCGGGCAGCCCACTGACTCGATCTCTTCAAACCCGTAGTGATGCACCGGTGGCGCCACCAACATCAACGCTTTGGGGGCCTGGCCGTTGGCCGCCAATACCTCGGCGCCGCGCGCCGCCACGAAACTGCCGAACGAGAAGCCGGCCAGCCACAGCGGACGATCCGGATATTGTTTGGTCAACCAGTGATGCACGGCGATCAGATCCTCGACCTCGCCGATGCCGTCACTGTAGGCGCCCTGGCTGTTGCCCACGCCACGGAAGTTAAAGCGCAGGGCGGCGGCGCCGGCATCACGGGCGGCGCGTATCAGCGTGGTCACCACTTTGTTGTCCATGGTGCCGCCGAACTGGGGGTGAGGGTGACATACGATGGCGATCATGGCGGGGTTGTCCGTTTCCCCTTCGAGCACCGCTTCCAGGGTGCCTTCCGGGCCCTCCAGGGCCAGCCGGTCACGACTCATGGTTTCCTCCCGATACAATTTCCGAGGCGCTTTGCTTGGCGCGACAACGAGGACTGTGCTGCAATGTGCAGGCTAAGGAGTATGACATGGATATGCTGACAACCCACCTGCTCTCTTTCCTCGCCGGCCTGGTGGCCGGTGCCGGTTTACTGTACTGGCTGATGCCGGCCCGGCGCCAGGCGAGCCACCTGATTCGCGAACGCGACGAGGCCCGCAATGGGCTCAATCATTACCGGGATCGGGTGGACCGTCATTTTCTGGAAACCGCCGATCTGATCAATGATCTGACGCATTCCTACCGGGCGGTGCACCAGCACCTGTCACAGGGCGCCCACGGTCTGTGCAGCGAAGCCGGGCGCCGCAAGGCGGCGGCCAAGAGTCTCGACGCGGCGTTCGAGCCGGAACTGTCGGCATCCCAGCCGCTGGACTACGCGCCCAAGGCCCAGGGCACGCTGTCCGAGGATTTCGGTCTGGGCAAGAAAGCCGACGGCCCCTTCAGCCCGGTGGGCGAAGACGAACAGGAGCCCGCCGTGGTGGTGGCGCCGCCGCGGGACTACGCCGACGCCGGTAGCGCTGACGACGAGAGTGATAAGACGCGCTGATGAAGCGAGTTAGATAGGGCTCTGGGATCCTGCCGGCCTTTCGCGGGCGGGGCCCGCTCCCACAACCATCCACTCCCACAGGGGGGCATAAAAAAACCCGGCTCGAAGCCGGGTTTTTTATTTGCTGCCTGAATGGCTCTCGCGCTTAGCGGGCGGAGTGGCCTTTCAGTTCCACCTTCACTTTCTCGTGATCCTGCAGACCCTGGTAGTAGGCGCGCAACACTTCCAGCACCTCTGGGCGGCTGAAGTTGTCCGGCACGTCGCCGCCTTCGCTGAGCAGTTTGCGCAGCTTGGTGCCGCTGACCAGCACGCGGTCGTCGGCGGTGTGCGGGCAGGTGCGCATGCTGGCCATGGTGCCGCACTTGTCGCACCAGAAGGTCCAGTCGATTTTCAGCGGCTGGGTGATCAGCGCGTCGTTGGGGATTTGATCGAAAATATGGTGGGCGTCAAACGGGCCGTAGTAGTCACCCACACCGGCGTGGTCACGGCCCACGATCAAGTGGGAACAGCCGTAGTTCTGGCGGAACAGCGCGTGCAGCAACGCCTCGCGGGGACCGGCGTAACGCATATCCAGCGGGTAGCCGGACTGCACCACGGTGTTTTCCACGAAGTAATGCTCCACCAGGGTGCTGATCGCCTCCTGACGTACTTCCGCCGGAATATCACCGGGCTTCAGGTTGCCCAGCAGCGAGTGCACCATCACGCCGTCACAGATTTCGATGGCAATTTTCGCCAGGTGTTCGTGGGAGCGGTGCATGGGGTTACGGGTCTGGAAGGCGGCCACGCTTTTCCAGCCGCGCTGTTCGAACATGGCGCGGGTTTCAGTGGGGGTCATGTAGATGCCGGCGTACTTCTCCGGGAACTCGCCCTGGCTGAATACCTTCACCGGGCCGGCCAGGTTCACGTCGCCCTGGGCCATCACCATTTTCACGCCCGGGTGCTCGCCATCGGTGGTGGTGAACACCTGCTGGCACTCGTGGGCTTTGTCGATGGTGTACTTCTCGTTGACCACCATGGAACCCATGATATCGCCGTCTTCGTCCACCAGCGCCACTTCGGCGCCGTCGGCCAGCCCTTCGGCGGTGGCCTGGTCAGTGGACAGGGTAATCGGGATCGGCCAGAAAACGCCGTTAGCGAGCGCCATGTTGTCGCACACGCCCTGCCAGTCGGCTTTCCCCATGAAACCGTCCAGCGGAGTGAAACCGCCAATGCCGAGCATGATCAGGTCGCCGCGCTCACGGGAGCTGAGGGTGATTTTCGGCAGCGCCTCGGCGGCGGCCAAGGCGTTTTCCCGTTCCGCGCCTTCCAGCAGCAGAATGTTCAGCGTTTCGCTGCCGTGAGGTTTCACCAGTTGCGACATGTTCACTCCCTAAATGGTCGGTTGTGTCTGTAATGGCGGCGGATTATAACGGCCCGACGGCGGCGGCCTCCACCGATGCTAAGAACTTTCGGTTTGGTGCTTATGCGTTTAAACGCCTGGCGCATTCACGCCCAGGGCACGCGCATCTTGATCGGCTCCGGTTCCAGCTCGATTTCCGCCGGCAACCAGCCGACCGGGTCGCCGTCGGCCTGCACCGGTTCCAGGCTGGGAGCACTGACGGTGACTTTTTCGGCGCTCAAGGAGGCGACACCGTCGACGCGTTCCATACGCCCCACCACCAGCGCCGCCAGGCAGCGCAGCAAAAAACCCAGGCCCGGGCGCTGGAACATCAGCACCTGCAGGCTGCGCCGCGAGAGCCCGGCCTGGCGGCTGAGCACGAAGCTGCCGCCGTAGTAACGGCCGTTGGTGATCACCGCGGAAAAACAGTCCAGCGGCCGGCCGTCCACGGTGATCCGGTACTGCACCTCGCCGTAGCGAAACAGTTGCCGAATCATGCTGACCACATAGGCCAGCTTGCCAAGACGACGTTTCAGAATCAGGTCCACTTGATCCACCACCCAGGCGTCGTAGCCGATCCCGGCCATCACCATGAAACGACGGCCGTTAAGCCGCGCCGGGGTGACGGTCACGGTGCGGCCTTCCAGCACCACTTTGGCGGCGGCTTCCGGGCGGCGCGGAATGGCCAGCTCCCGTGACAGCACATTGGCGGTGCCGATCGGAAACAACGCCAGCATGACGCCCGGGTTCAAACCATTGATCACGTCGTTGGTGGTGCCGTCGCCGCCGGCGGCCACCACGCATTCGCCCTGGTCGATCAGGCCACGCAGATAGCGCGTGGCATCCCCCGGGGAACGAGTATGGTAGAGCCGTACCTTGCCGCCGCCCTCTTCCAGCGCGCGCACGAAATGGCGCAGCCGCCGGTCCCGGCCGCCGCCGGCGGTCGGGTTGTAAATCACCGTGATGTTCATGCGTTCCCGTACTGCCGAAGAGGTGATGCGCTACACCGGGTTGTCGATATCGATGAAAATGTGTTCCAGCCCGTATTCGTTGGCCAGCCATTCCCCCACCGCCTGCACTCCGTAGCGCTCGGTGGCGTGGTGGCCGCAAGCGAAGTAGTGAATGCCGGTTTCACGGGCGAAGTGGGTGGTGGGCTCGGAAATCTCACCACTCAGGTAAGCGTCCACACCCAGCGCGCGGGCCTGCTCGATAAAGCCCTGGGCGGCGCCGGTGCACCAGGCCAGGGTCTCGATCTCGTCTTCACCGTCGCCGATATGCAGCGCCTCCCGACCCAGCACCGACTCCACATGCAGGGCGAAATCGCGGGCGCTCATGGGGTCATCCAGGCGCCCCACGTTGCCGATGGACAGCGGATTATCCGCCTCCATGCCGCCTTCGACCCGCAGCCCCAGGCGCCGCGCGAGCTGCGCATTGTTGCCCAATTGCGGGTGCGCATCCAGCGGCAGATGGTAGCCGAACAGGCTAATGTCGTGGCGCAGCAGGCTTTGCAGGCGCTGCTTTTTCATGCCGCGCACGCGCTGATCTTCGTTTTTCCAGAAGTAGCCGTGGTGGACGAAGATAGCATCCGCCTCCTCCACGATCGCCGCGTCGATCAAGGCCTGACAGGCGGTGACACCGGTGACCAGGCGCCGCACCTGCTCGCGGCCTTCCACCTGAAGCCCGTTGGGGCAGTAATCGCGAAAACGATGAGTCTGTAGCTCGTCGTCGAGCACACGCAGTAAATGATCGCGTTTCAGCATGGATATCTCCCTGCTACTATTGCGCGCAGTCTACATGATTCCCGGGGGCGGAGGCTTGGATTAGTGGCGACAGGCCCATTAACAAAACTGTTTCGATTTTTGGCATTGCCGGTGGCCGCCGGCCTGGTCGTCGGCCTGGCGGTGCTGTGGTGGTACGAACAAGGCCCCGGCGCGCGCGACGCGCAAGCACCGACGGCGACGGGTGCACCGCGTGCGGACAGCTACGCCAATGCGGTGGCCCGCGCGGCGCCGGCGGTGGTCAACGTCTATACCACCCAGATCGTCACCCGGGGCGGCGAACGGCTCAGCGACGACCCGCTGTTCAACCGCTTCATGGAACGGCCGCGCCGGGAGCGGGCCCTGGCCAGCCTGGGCTCCGGCGTACTGGTGTCGTCCGAAGGCTATGTGCTGACCAGTTACCACGTGATTCGCGACGCTGACGAGATTCTGGTAGCGCTGCGCGATGGCCGCGACGCGCCGGCTCGGGTGGTCGGCACCGATCCGGAAACCGATCTGGCGCTGCTGCAAATCGCTCTGGAAGATCTGCCGCAGATCGAACTGAACGGCCCGCAACCGGTAAGCGTGGGCGACGTGGTGCTGGCCATCGGCAACCCGCTGGGCGTCGGCCAGACCGTGTCGATGGGGATTGTCAGTGCCACCGGGCGAACCCATCTGGGCATTGCCACCTTCGAGAACTTTATTCAGACCGACGCGGCTATTAACCGGGGCAATTCCGGCGGGGCGTTGATCGATACCCGTGGCCATCTGATCGGCATCAACACGGCTATCCTTTCCTCGGACGGCAACTGGCAGGGCATCGGTTTCGCCACCCCGGCGTCGATCGCCAGTGAGGTCATGTCGGACCTGATCGAGCACGGCCGCGTAATCCGCGGCTATCTGGGCGTCACCGTGCAGGACATCAATCCCAACCTGGCGGAAACCTTCGGCATGGCGGACGTGGTCGGCGGCGTGGTCACCGAGGTGGTGTCGGACAGCCCGGCGCAGCAAGCCGGCCTGCAGGCCGGCGACGTGCTGCTGGGGATCAACGGCGAAACCATGAAAGACGGCTACGAAGCGATGAACCGCATCGCCGGCACCGAACCGGGCACCAAGCTCACCTTGAACGTGCGCCGCAATACCCAGGAGTTGTCGCTGGACGTAACTATCGGCACCCGCCCGCCGGCGGACGAATAACTGTAGGAGCGGGCCCTGCCCGCGAAAGGGTGGCTTATGGCCACCCGGCGGGATACCAGAGGCCTATCTAACGGCGGCACAAACAGCGTCTCTAGGATCCTGCGGGGCAACCTTTGCCGGGAGCTTCGCACCCTTTCGCGGGCAGGGCCCGCTCCCACAAGCAGCCAGTAGAGGCCGTTCAGGCGAGGATGTCTTCCAGCGCTTCCGTGAGCTCGCGGTTCTGATCCGGGCGCCCGACGGTGATGCGCAGGTGGTCCTGAATGCGCTCCGGCTTGCCGAAATGGCGCACGATGATGCCGCGCTCGCGCAGCGCCGCCGCCAGGTCGGAGCCGGGGCGGGTGGCGTGGCGGCAGAACAGGAAGTTGGCCGCCGACGGCAGCACCTGGAAATCCAAGGCTTCCAGGGCCCGGCGCAGCGTCTCCCGCTCCTCGATCACCAGTTCGCGACCGCGCTGGAAATAGTCTTCGTCCTCGAAGGCAGCCTTGCCGGCGGCAATGGCGAGGCGATCCAGCGGATAGGAATTGAAGCTGTTCTTTATTCGCTCCAGCCCTTCGATCAACTCGGCGTTACTCACCGCGAAACCGATGCGCACACCAGCCAGGGCACGGGATTTGGACAACGTCTGGGTGACCAGCAGATTGGCATAACGGTCCACCAGGGCGATGGCACTGTCGCCGCCGAAATCCACGTAGGCTTCGTCCACCACCACCACCGACTCCGGGTTACCGGCCAGGATCGTTTCGATGGCCTCCAACGGCAACAGCCGTCCCGTGGGCGCATTGGGGTTGGGGAAGATGATGCCGCCGTTGGGGGCGCCGTAATGCGACGGTTCAATGGCCAGCTCGTCGTCCAGCGGCACCGGCCGGTAGTCGATGTCATAGAGTCCGCAGTAGACCTTGTAGAAGCTGTAGGTGATGTCCGGGAACAGCAGCGGATGGTCTTGCTTGAACAAGCCCAGGAAGATGTGTGCCAGCACCTCATCGGAGCCGTTGCCGACGAAGATCTGCCCGCGGGCGACGCCGTAATAAGCGGCGATGGCGTCCTTGAGTTCGGTAGCGTCGGGGTCCGGGTATAACCGCAGACTGTCGTCGGCGGCGGCGCGAATCGCCTCGAGCACCTTCGGCGAGGGTCCCAGCGGGTGCTCATTGGTGTTGAGTTTCACCAATCGCGTCATTTTCGGCTGCTCGCCGGGCACATAGGGTTCCAGATCGCGAACGAACGGGCTCCAGAATTTGCTCATACCGGCTTTTTGATCCTCATTTCGGCGCTGCGGGCGTGGGCGGTGAGGCTTTCGGCGCGGGCCAGCACCGACGCCACCTTGCCCAATTCGCTGGCGCCTTCCGCTGAGCAGCCGATCAGCGAGCTGCGCTTCTGGAAGTCGTACACACCCAGGGGCGAGGAAAACCGCGACGTGGCGCTGGTGGGCAAGACGTGATTCGGCCCGGCGCAGTAATCGCCAAGGGCTTCCGGGGTATGGCGGCCCAGGAAAATGGCGCCGGCGTGACGCACCTGTTTGGCCCAGGCTTCAGCGTCGTCCAGGGACAGTTCCAAGTGCTCCGGGCAAATGCGATTGACGACGTCCATGGCCTGTTCCAAGTCGTCCACCTGGATCAGAGCGCCACGGTGGGCCATGGAAGTGCGGATCACCGCTTCCCGCTCCAGGGTCGGCGCCAGGCGCTCCATGGCCGCCTCTACCTGCTCAAGGAAGCCGACGTCCGGGCTCACCAGAATGGATTGCGCTTCTTCGTCGTGCTCGGCCTGGGAGAACAGATCCATGGCGATCCAGTCCGGATCGGTCTTGCCGTCGCAGACCACCAGAATTTCCGACGGGCCGGCGATCATGTCGATACCCACCTTGCCGAACACCTGGCGCTTGGCCTCGGCCACATAGATGTTGCCGGGGCCGACGATCTTGTCCACCGCCGGCACCGTCTCGGTACCGAACGCCAGCGCCCCCACCGCCTGGGCGCCGCCCAGGGTGAAGAAACGCTCCACACCGGCCACCGCCGCCGCCGCCAGCACCATATCGTTGAGCTCACCGGCCGGCGCCGGACTGACCATGACGATCTCGCCCACACCGGCGACCCGGGCCGGCAGCGCGTTCATCAGCACCGAGCTGGGATAGGCGGCTTTGCCACCGGGCACGTAAATACCGGCCCGGTCCAGCGGCGTGACCTGCTGGCCCAGCAAGGTGCCGTGGTCGTCGCGGTAACTCCAGGATTCCTGTTTCTGGCGCTCGTGGTAATCGCGCACCCGTTCGGCGGCGGCTTCCAGGGCCTGACGCTGTTCGTCCGGCAGCCGCGCCAGGGCCGCTTCCAGTTGCCCGCGCTCCACGGTCAGATCCGCCATGGACGTGGCATCACGGCGATCGAAGCGATTGGTGTACTCAACCACCGCGGCGTCGCCCCGGTGGGCGACGTCACGGAGGATGCCCCGTACCCGCTCACCCACTTGTTCGTCGCGCTCTTCGCTCCAGGCGGTGAGCGCCAGTAGACGCGGCAGGAAATCCGCGTCGTTAGCGTTTAAACGGTTGGTCTTCATGCTGTTTCCCGGCGTTGCACCACGGCCTGTTCCAGTTTATCAAGAATCGCCTGGATCGACGCATGCCGGGTTTTCATGCTCGCCCGGTTAACCACCACCCGCGAGGACACCTCGGCGATCAGTTCGGTGGGCTCCAGGCCATTGGCGCGCAAGGTGTTACCGGTATCGACGATATCCACGATGCGGTCCGCCAGACCCACCAGCGGCGCCAGCTCCATGGCGCCATAGAGCTTGATGATTTCCGCCTGCTTGCCCTGCTGGGCGAAGTACTGGCGCGCTACATTGACGAACTTGGTGGCCACCCGCAGGCGGCCACTGACCGGCGTCGCGTCCTTGAGCCCGGCCACCATCAGCTTGCAGCGGGCAATCTCCAGATCCAGCGGCTCAAAGATACCTTCCGCGCCGTTTTCCATCAGCACGTCCTTGCCGGCCACGCCCAGATCGGCGCCGCCGTGTTGCACGTAAGGCGGCACATCGGTGGCGCGGATGATGATGATCTGCACGTCATCGCGGGTGGTATCGAAGATCAGCTTGCGGGACGCGGACGGATCCTCCAGCAATTCGATGCCGGCGTGCTTGAGCAGCGGCAGCGTCTCTTCAAGAATGCGGCCCTTGGAGAGGGCGATGATCAACGGTTTTTCGGACATGTCGGTTTCCATCAGGGCCGTGGTTCAGCCGGGTACGCGGCGAATCACGGCGCCCAGCGATTGCAGTTTCTCCTCGATGCACTCGTAACCACGGTCAATATGGTAAATACGCTGCACCGTGGTGTCGCCGTCGGCGACCAGGGCGGCGATCACCAGCGACGCCGAGGCGCGCAAATCGGTGGCCATAACCGGCGCGCCCGTCAGGCTGTCGACACCACGGCAGATGGCGGTGTTGCCTTGTACCTCGATGTCGGCGCCCATGCGATTCATTTCCTGTACGTGCATGAAGCGGTTCTCGAACACCGTTTCGACAATGGTGCCAGTGCCTTCCGCCACCGTATTCAAGGCCGTGAACTGAGCCTGCATGTCGGTGGGCATGGCCGGGTACGGCGCGGTGCGCAGGCTCACCGATTTGGGCCGGCGGCCCTCCATGTCCAGGCTGATCCAGTTGTCACCGGTCTCGATTTTGGCGCCGGCTTCCTTGAGCTTATGTAGCACCGCGTCGAGCAGGCTCGGGTCGGTGTCTTTGCACTTGATGCGGCCGCCGGTGATGGCGGCGGCGATCAGATAGGTGCCGGTTTCGATGCGATCGGCGATCACGTCGTGGTGGCAGCCGCCCAGTTTCGCCACGCCCTCCACCGTGATGGTGTCGGTGCCGGCGCCGCTTACCTTGCCGCCCATGCGATTGATGAAGTTGGCCAGGTCGACCACTTCCGGTTCGCGGGCGGCGTTTTCCAGCACCGTGGTGCCATCCGCCAGCGCCGCCGCCATCAGCAGGTTCTCGGTACCGGTCCCCGTGCCGGTATCCATGACGATGCGAGCGCCTTTCAACCGCCCGTTGGACTTGGCGTGCACATAGCCGTTGGCGACCACGATCTCGGCGCCCATGGCCTCCAGGCCGCGCAGGTGGATATCCACCGGCCGCGAGCCGATGGCGCAGCCACCCGGCAACGACACCGAGGCTTCGCCGAAGTGGGCAACCATCGGCCCCAGCACCAGAATCGAGGCGCGCATGGTCTTGACCAGCTCGTAGGGGGCGGTGAGCTCCTGGATGGTGTTGGGGTTCACTTCCACGTTGAGCTTGTCGTCGATCACCACATGCACGCCCATGCGGCCGAGCAGCTCGATCAGCGTGGTGACGTCCTGCAGGTGCGGCAGATTGCCCACGGTCACCGGCTCACCGGCCAGCAGGGTGGCGGCCAGGATCGGCAACGACGAATTCTTGGAACCGGAAATGCGGATTTCGCCGTCGAGGCGCCGGCCGCCGGTGATGATCAATTTGTCCATGGAGCTTCCTACGCGGAAAAGACGGTACGGTCAGGCAAGGCCCATTTTCTGGGCTTTTTCCCACTCGGCACGGGTAAAGGTTTTGATCGAGACGGCATGAATGGAGTTATCGGCGATCTGCGGATTGATGCAACTGTACACAAGCTGCTGCTTCTTGACCGGCATCAGGCCTTCGAAGGCATCGGATATCACGCGGATCAGAAAGCGGTCGCCTTCCCCTTCCACGGCCACATCGGCATCCTCGAAACCGGCTTCCACCAGCGCCTTCACGTCTTCCGACTTCATGATCACTCCTCGTTTCAATGAACGAGCAATGATACGCGAGGGCGCGGTGGCTTGTCATTGCGCCTGCCCGGAGGCTCAGGAGCCGCTGCCGGTCTCCACGTTGACTTTGTCTTCCAGGTTGGCGCTTTCCGCCGACCACTGGCTGATCACTTTGTCCAGGTCGCCGTATTGCCGCATGGACTGGGCGAACTGCGCCCGATAAACGTCCCGCAAATCCAAACCGTTGACGTACACATTGACCACTTTCCACTGATCATCGGACTGGAACAGGGTGAAGAACACCGGAATCACTTTGCCGTCATTGGTGGTGCCTTCCACCCGCACCCGGGCATAGTTGCCCTTGCGGTCTTCCTCGCGCATCGGCAGCACGCGGATCTCCTGACCCTGGTACAGGGTGACGCCGGAGGCATAGGTGTTGATCAGGCTGTTCTTGAACACTTCCAGAAATTTGTATTTCTGGTCCCGGCTGGCCTGATCGAAGTGCTCGCCCATCACCATGCGGGTGATGCGCTTGAAATCCACCAGCGGCACCAGCTCCTCACGAACCAGCTTACGGGCGTAGCTCTCGTCCTTGTTCAGTTGCTCGCGCTCGGCGTCGATGCGGCTGGTCAGGCGCTCCACGGTGTCCTGGACCAGCTCGCGGGGGTCCTGGGCGGCCTGGGCAAAGCCCGCCGAAACCAGCATAAGCAGCGCCAGCGTGGCCGCGAAGCCTTGTTTGAAGATCATACGTCACTCCCTGTCGTGTCTGAGATGCTCGTTTTTACGGCGTTCACTCCGAACTGTCCAGCCGGCGCCTCTACAAAGCACGTTTTGTGCGAGCGGGCCCAGCCCGCGAAAGGCAAGCGAAGCTTGCCGGCGGGATACCAGAGACCTCTTTGATATCCCTTCCGCGATTCCGGGAGACCACTATACAGGTCTCTGGAATCCTGCCGGCCGGCTTTGCCGGCCTTTCGCGGGCTGGGCCCGCTCCCACAAGGTGGTTACCTACAAGGCCCGGCCACACAATCAGTTGGAACATCCGAACGCTTCACGGTTCCAAGGGCAGTCAGCAGCGCCCCAGCCAGTGTATAATCGCCGCCAGCGAGGAGACACCGAATACTATGAGCCATAACCACATCGCCACCGCCCGCCGCGTTCTCGACGTGGAAGCGCGCGCTGTGGCCGCTCTCAGCGAGCGCGTCAGCAGCACTTTCGAGCAAGCCTGCGACATTCTGCTGGCCTGCAAGGGTCGGGTAATCGTCACTGGCATGGGCAAAAGCGGCCATATCGGCAGCAAGTTGGCGGCCACGCTGGCGAGCACCGGCACGCCCTCGTTTTTCGTCCACCCCGGCGAAGCGTCCCATGGCGACCTGGGCATGATCACCGCCGAAGACGCGGTGTTGGCGCTGTCCAATTCCGGCGAGACCGGCGAAATTTTGACCATCATTCCCGTGATCAAGCGCAAGGGCGCGGCGCTGATCGGCATGACCGGCCGCCCGGAATCGTCCCTGGCGCAGTTGTCCGACGTGCATTTGGACGTGGCCGTGGAAGAAGAGGCCTGCCCGCACAACCTGGCACCGACCACCTCCACCACCGCCGCGCTGGCGATGGGCGACGCCCTGGCGATCGCGCTGCTGGAAGCACGCGGCTTCACCGCCGAGGATTTCGCCCTCAGCCATCCTGGCGGCAGTCTGGGCCGGCGCCTGCTGCTCAAAGTTGACGACATCATGCACGCCGAGGAACGCCTGCCCCGCGTCAACGGTGACGCGAGCCTGTCCGAAGCGTTGCTGGAAATGACCCGCAAAGGCCTGGGCATGACCACCGTGGTGGATGACAACGGCCGCCTGATCGGCATCTTCACCGACGGCGATTTGCGCCGCACTCTGGAAAAAGGCCTGGATATTCGTCAGGCCGGCATTACCGAGGTGATGTCAGCGCGGCCGGTGACCATGCCCCCCGGCCACCTGGCCGCCGAAGCACTGCAGATTATGGAAACCCGCAAGATCAACGGCCTGGTGGTCTGTGACGCCGACCAGCGTCCGGTGGGTGCTCTCAACACCCAGGATCTGCTGCGCGCGGGGGTAATGTAGTGAGCCTGACGATTTCCGCCAACGATGCCCGCGCGCTGAAGCTGATGGCGTTCGACGTGGACGGTGTGCTCACCGACGGCCGCCTTTATTACGGCGCCGACGGCGAGACGCTCAAAGTATTCCATACCCTGGACGGCCACGGCCTGAAGAAACTGGCCGCCAGCGGCGTCACCCTGGCCCTGATCACCGGCCGCGACACCCCCATGGTCGCCCGCCGCGCCCGCGAGCTAGGCATCGACCATGTAATCCAGGGCCGCGAAGACAAAGGCGTGGCGCTGGCCGATCTGGCCGCATCCCTGGACGTGGCCGCCCGCGAGACGGGCTACGCAGGCGACGACGAGCCCGACGTGCCGGCTCTGCAGTGGGCCCAGATCGCCTTTGCGCCGGCCAACGGCCACCAATGCGCGCGCGACGCCGCTGACCACGTGACCCGGGCCCGGGGCGGCGAAGGCGCGGTCCGTGAAATCTGTGACGCCCTGCTGGCACACCGGGGTGACGCGTGAAGCGACAGGGCCTGCTGAGCGCCACCGGCATTTTGCTGCTGGGCCTGATCGTGCTAATGACCCTGCACGAATGGGACAACCCGCTGGAGGAAGACCGCCAAGCGTTTCTCAACGCGCCGATGATCATTGCCGACCAGATCGTCGCCAAGGCCTATGACGGCGAAGACGGCCAGGTAAAGTACCGGCTGGTGGCCGAACACCTGGAGCAATACCAACTCGACGCGCTCACCACCTTGCGTGAACCGCAGTTGCGCATGGATAACAGCAACGGCCTGTGGACCATTCAGTCCCGCCGTGGTGAAGTGCGCGACAATGGCGACCTGATCGTCTTCATGGACCAGGTGGAAGCCCGCAGCGAAAGCAACAGCGTGACGCTCGACACCGACGAGCTTCAGTACCACAACGACCGCAACCGGGTGGTCTCGCCCGGCGAGCTTTCAATGCGCCACCGCGACGGCCGCACCCGCGCCGGACGCATGGAATCCGACCTGACCACCGGCGAAATGACACTCGAAGAGGGAGTGGTAAGTGAATTCACAGGCACCACGGAATAAGCCCACCCTGGGCGCCGCCTTGCTGGCCCTGGCTTTGACGGCGCTGGCCACCGGCGCTGCCGCCCAGCAACCTACCGGGCCGGTGGAAGTGAGCGCCGATCAGGCCACCTTCGAGCAGGACGCAGGCACCGGCGTGTATCGCGGCAACGCGGAACTGATCCAGGGCAAACGGCGCCTGAACGCGGACATCATTCGCCTGTTCACGGAGAACAATGAACTGGTGCGCGTCGAGGCCACCGGCGCACCGGTGCGCATGGTGGAAGGCAAGGAATTGAACGCCCGCGCCGACAAGCTGGTCTACGATCTTGAGCAACGCAGCCTGGTGCTCACCGGCAACGCCCGCGTTACCCACCAGGGCAACACCTTCGAAGGCGCCAAAGTGGAATACAACCTGGATTCGCGCCGCGTGGACGCCAGCAGTGAAGGCGACAAACGGGTACGCCTGGTGATTCCGGCGAAAAACGCCGAGCAGGCCCGCGAAGAACCGGCCGGCGAACAGCCGCCAGAGCCGGAAGCCGACGACGGTGCACCATCCGGGGGCGCGCCCGCCCCGCAATCCGACAGCGCGGAGACCCCCTGATGGCACATCTGAGCGCCCATAACCTGGCCAAGAGCTACAAGAACACTCGCGTCATCGAAGACGTTTCCCTGGAAGTGGAAGCCGGCCAGATCGTCGGCCTGCTGGGACCCAATGGCGCCGGCAAAACCACCTGCTTTTATATGATCGTGGGGCTGGTGGCCGCCGACGCCGGCCGTATTGAAATCAACGGCAACGATATCACTCACCTGCCCATGCACGGTCGCGCCAAGCGCGGCATCGGCTATCTGCCCCAGGAAGCGAGCATCTTCCGCCGCCTGACCGTGGAGCAGAACATCATGGCGATCCTGGAAACCCGCAAGAACCTCAGCAAGGCCGAGCGCCAGGAACAGTTGGAAAAGCTGCTGCAGGAATTTCACATCGACCATATCCGCGACAGCATGGGCATGAGCCTGTCCGGCGGCGAGCGGCGGCGCGCGGAAATCGCCCGCGGACTGGCCACGGACCCGGATTTCATTCTGCTCGACGAACCGTTCGCCGGCGTCGATCCGATTTCCGTGAACGACATCAAAAGCATCATCCGCCATCTCAAGGACCGCGGCATCGGCGTTCTGATCACCGACCACAATGTGCGAGAAACCCTGGATATCTGCGACACCGCCTATATCGTCAGCACCGGGCACATCATCGCCGACGGTGACGCCGACACCATTCTCGGCAACCAGCAAGTGCGCGACGTTTATCTGGGCGCCGATTTCCGGCTCTGACAGCGGCGGCACCCTTGCGGATCGCCCAAACCCTTGCATATAGTAAGGGCCTCCCCGCCGCCGCGGCCCTACACCCTTCCGGGCCACAAAACAATGGCTGGCATGATTATTGCTTAATTTCATTTGATGCTGCTATGCTCCGTCCCTCGGGATCGAGCAACCAGACACGCAGCATGAAACCCTCCTTACAACTGCAAATCGGCCAGCAGCTCACCATGACGCCGCAGTTGCAGCAGGCTATCCGCCTGCTGCAACTGTCGACGCTGGATCTCCGCATGGAGATCCAGCAGGCGGTGGAAACCAATCCGTTGCTGGAGCTGGAGGACGGCGCCGAGGACTTCGGTGCCGAAGACGCGGATCTCGACGGCGACGCGGACCTGGATGTAGAGCGCAGCGATGCCCTCGAAGACATGATCGACGGTCCGGTGGAAACCGACAGCGACTGGGACGACCTCTACGTCGGTCAAAGCAGCCCCGGCGGCGATGGCGACGATGCGGACGCCTGGCAGCAGCGCCACGCCAACCCCGACACCCTGATCAGCCATATGGAATGGCAACTCAACCTGACGCCGATGAGCGACCGGGACCGGGTGATCGCCCAGATCGTCATCGAAGCCCTGGACGAACGCGGCTTCGTCACCGTGTCCCTGGAAGATCTGGTGCTCACCGCCAATAACGAAGTCGGCGACCCGGACGACCCGGTGGAAGACGATGAAGTAGTGGCGGTGCTGCACCGCCTGCAACAGTTCGATCCGGTGGGTGTGGCCAGCCGTGACCTGGCCGAATGTCTGAACGTGCAATTGGCTCAGTTGCCCGCCGACACCCCGCATCTGGAGCAAGCCCGCGCCGTGCTTGCCCACCAGACCCTGCTGGAAAAACACGATTACGCCGGCCTGCGCCGCGCCCTGGGCGCCAGCGAGGACGCGCTGCTCTCGGCGCTGGGCCTGCTACGCGGCCTGGACCCGGCACCAGGCCAGCAGATCGGTGGCGAAAGCGCCGACTACGCGGTGCCGGACGTGGTGGTCAGCGCCCATAAAGGCGGCTGGCGGGTAGCCTTGAACGAGGCGGTGCTGCCGCGCGTCAATCTGCACTCCCAGTACGCGCAAATGGCGCGCCAGGTGGGCGGCGAAGACGGCCAGTACCTTCGTAACTGCATGCAGGAAGCGAAATGGTTTTTGAAAAGCCTGCAAAGCCGCAACGACACCCTCCTCAAGGTGGCCACCCGCATCGTCGAGGTGCAGCAGGACTTCTTCAACTACGGCGAGGAGGCGATGAAACCGCTGGTTCTGGCGGACATCGCCGAAGCCGTGGGCATGCACGAGTCCACCATCAGCCGGGTTACCAACCAGAAATTCATGCTCACGCCCAAGGGCGTGTTCGAGCTTAAGTATTTCTTCTCCAGTCACGTCGACACGGACGGCGGCGGTGAGTGTTCCTCCACCGCCATTCGTGCCATCATTAAGAAGCTGGTCGCCGCCGAGAACCCTCGCAAGCCGCTCAGCGACAACAAGCTGGCGAGCCTGCTCAACGATCAGGGCATCAAGGTGGCGCGCCGCACGGTCGCCAAATATCGCGAGGCGATGCGCATCCCGTCCTCGAGCGCGCGAAAGCGCTTGGTTTAGGTGCGCGGGGACGGGTCTTAACGAGGTCAAGGAGCCAGCCATGCAAATAAACATCAGTGGTCACCACCTGGATATCACCGACGCCCTGCGTGACTATGTGGACGAAAAGTTCGCCAAACTGGAACGCCACTTCGATCAGATCACCAGCATTCAGGTGATCCTGTCTCCGGAGCCCAAATCCCACAAGGCCGAATCCACCATCCACATCTCCGGCGCCGACGTGTTCGCCACCGCCCACGCGGACGACATGTACGCGGCCATTGATGCGCTGACTAACAAGCTGGACCGGCAAATCCTCAAACACAAAGAAAAGACGGTGGACCGTAAACACGGTCATTAACCTATGCGAGTACGAGAACTGCTCAGCGAAGACCGCACCTATAACGACGTCGCGGTCACTAGCAAGAAACGGTTGCTCGATCAGATCGCCCAACTGGCCGCCGCCAGTTGCGGCGGTCTCAACGAGCAAGAAGTGTTCGACGCCCTGGTAGCCCGGGAAAAACTGGGCTCCACCGGTATCGGCGAGGGCATCGCCATCCCCCATTGCCGGCTGGGCCACTGCGAAGGCGCGGTGGGCCTGCTGCTCAAGCTGGAGGAGGCGGTGGACTTCGACGCCGTCGACGGGCGCCCCGTGGATCTGGTGTTCGTGCTGCTGGTCCCGGAACAAAATCCGGAACAGCACCTGAAAACCCTGAGCCACCTGGCGAGCCTGTTCAACGACGACGACTACCGCCGCGACCTGCGACGGGCCCACGGCGACCACCATCTATTCCAGGTGGCGGTGGAATCGGAAGCTGAATTGCGCCTCGCCTCTTAGTCTTACCGGTTGCCCCTTTATGAAGCTCACCATTCTCAGCGGCCGCTCCGGGTCGGGTAAGACCACCGCCCTGCAGGCCCTGGAGGACCACGGCTACTACTGCGTGGACAATCTACCCTTGGGGCTGCTGCCCACCCTCACCGAGCAACTCGACACCGAGGAACACGCCCCGGAGCGGGTCGCCGTGGGCGTGGACGCACGCAACCTGCCCCGCCAGCTCCTCGCGTTCAAAGGCATTATCAAAGCCCTCAAACGCCAGCGCGTGGAAACCGAGGTGATCTTCCTCGACGCCGACCCGGGCACCCTGCTGGAACGCTTCAGCGCCACCCGTCGCCGCCACCCACTGAGCGACGACGACCGCACTTTGGCCGACGCCATCGAATACGAAGCGCAATTGCTGGCGGACATCCGCATGCTCGCCGATCTGGTGATCGACACCAGCAGCCTGGACGTGCACACCCTGCGCAACCTGATCCGGCAACGGGTCGCCCGGCGCGACGTTAACCTGTCGCTGCTGATCCAATCGTTCGGCTACAAGAACGGCCTGCCCCGCGACGCGGACTTGGTGTTCGATGTGCGCGCCCTGCCCAACCCGCACTGGCACAACGAGCTGCGCCCGCTCACCGGCCGCGATGAACGGATCGCCGAATTCCTGCGCGGGCATCCCGAAAGCGATCTGATGCTGGACGATATTTTTCATTTCCTGAACCGTTGGCTGCCCACCTACGCCGCCAACGACCGCAGCTATGTGACCGTGGCGGTGGGCTGCACCGGCGGCCGGCACCGCTCGGTCTTCATTACCGAGCAGTTGGCCCACCGTCTGCGCAACCAGGGCGTGCCGTTGCACGTCCGCCACCGGGAGTTGGACGGATGATCGAACAGGACCTGGCCATCACCAACAAGCTGGGCCTGCATGCACGCGCCGCCGCCAAAGTGGTGAGCGTGGCGTCACGTTACAGTTGCAGCATTCAGGTGATTCACGGTGAGCGGCGCATTGATGCAAAAAGCATCATGGGCCTGCTCACCCTCGGCGCCGCCAAAGGCACCACCCTGCGCGTGTGTGTCGACGGCGAGGATGAACAACCCGCCATGGACGAACTCACCGACCTGTTCCAGCGCAAATTCGACGAAGGCGAATAGAGCTGGCCTTGTAGGAGCGGGCCTCGCCCGCTCCCACAAAGACCCGCTCCCCCACAAGAGGCGCCAATCTCGCCTCTGCATCGCCTTTCCTGAATCGTGGCCGCAGGCTGCTTTTTTCAGCCTTTGATCCTCCGGTAATGCGGGGTGGTGTAAACTCTCCGCCTCTAAGGAGGGAACCATGACCTCAGAACAGAACCGCCACCGTCGCAACCTCAAAACGGTCAATCGCGCCCTCGCCAGCGGTACCTTTTCCGAAGTCCGTCAGGTGCTGAACAGCCTGCCCGGCGCCGAAGCCGCGCATCTGCTCGAATCTTCCCCGCCCCGCGAACGTGAGATCCTCTGGCAACTGCTCAGTCAGGAGCAGGAGTCCGAGGTACTGCAGTATCTGGGCGAAGAAGTGCGTGTGGAACTGCTCCGCGATCTGCCCACCGAGGAACTGGTGGAGCTGATCGAGGACCTGGACACGGACGACCTGGCCGACCTGCTCCAGGAACTGCCGGAACAGGTCACCAGCCGGGTGCTGGCCGGCCTCGACGCCCAGAACCGGGAACGCCTGGAACAGGTGATGAGCTACCCGGAGGACACCGCCGGCGGCCTGATGAACACCGACGTGATCACGGTGCGGCCGGAAATCACCTTCAGCGTGGTACAGCGCTATTTACGGCGCCTCGGCGACATCCCCAAAACCACCGACAACCTGCTGGTGGTGAACCGGAAAAATCAGTTCGTGGGGGTATTACCGCTGACCCGGGTACTGATCTCCGACCCAGGCACCTCGGTGCGCGAGGCGATGATCACCGACGTGGAAGCGATCCCCGCCACCCAGCACGCCCACGAAGTGGCCAAGCTGTTCGAGCGTCTCGATCTGGTGACCGCCCCGGTGGTGGACGACAACGGCATGCTGGTGGGCCGGATCACCATTGATGACGTGGTGGACGCGATCATGGAAGAAGCCGAGCACTCCCTGATGGGCATGGCCGGCCTGGACGAAGACGAAGACACCTTCGGCTCGGTGTGGCAGACGGTGCGGCGCCGGGCACTCTGGCTGGGCATCAATCTGCTCACCGCCCTGGCCGCCTCGGCGGTGATCAGCCTGTTCGAGGATACCCTGGAAAAAGTGGTGGCCCTGGCGGTGCTGATGCCGATTGTCGCCAGCATGGGCGGCATTGCCGGCAGTCAGACCCTGACCCTGGTAATCCGCGCCATGGCCCTGGGGCAGGTCCAGGCCGGCAATACCCGCTATCTGCTGACCAAGGAACTGGCGGTGGGGGCCTTTAACGGCATGCTCTGGGCGTTGGTGATCGGCGTCACCGCCGCGCTCTGGTTCGATGACCCGAGCCTGGGGATGATCATCGGCTGCGCCATGATACTCAATCTGGTAGTAGCCGCCGGCGCCGGGGCGATGATCCCGATGGCGATGAAACGCATGGGCATCGACCCGGCGCTGGCCGGGTCGGTGGTGCTGACCACGGTCACCGACATTGTCGGCTTCATGGCGTTCCTAGGCCTCGCCACCCTCCTCTACGCCAACCTGGTGATCTAGTAGGAGCGGGCCCCGCCCGCGAAAGGGAGCAAAGCTCCCGGCAGGATCCCAGAGACCTCTCTAACGGCAGCACCATCAGCGTCTCTGGGATCCCGCCGGGTGGGTGGCTAAAAGCCACCCTTTCGCGGGCGAGGCCCGCTCCCACCAGGCGAGGCCCGCTCCCACCGGGCGAGGCCCGCTCACCGGGCGAGGCCCGCTCCCACAAGGCCCACCCCACCATCCGTATTATAGCTCCGGGGTAGCTTCCGGCTCGTCGTCGGCGCCGAAGATATCCCGGAACGAGGCGTACACGGACACCGTCATCACCGCCATCAGAAACAAACCGGCCACCAGCGCCAGCACACTCAGCAATATCATTGCCAGAACGCCGGAAATACCGGGACCCAGCACAGTGCTCGCCAACACGAACAGCAACGCGATTGCGCCGCCCACCGCCAGCATCACCAACATCACCACCACGCTGTACCAGAGCATCGGCAGCCAGTTTCGCAATACCGCGATCAGGCTTTCGCCGAGCGCCTTGAAGCCGTTGCGCTCGCCGAAATACACCAACGGCGCCTGGAACCAGATCAGCGCCATGTAAGGCAGGGACAACGCCGCGGCGAACAACGCCACCAGCATCATTTTGACGCCGCCCACACCCACCGGCACCGCCGGCGCGGCCGTGGCGTCGCCAAAAGCACTGCTGAAAAAAGCGGCGATTTCAGAGCCGAACAGCACCAAAACCAGTGCCGCCAACAGCGCGGTGAAAGCCACTTGCAGCAAAAGCTGAATCAATCCGGCCAGGAACAGCGGGCCGGTGCGGTTGGAAAAGCCGGCGAACAGATCGCCGAACTCAAACTCATCGTCGCGCCAACGCCGCCAAGCCAGGTGAAACAACCCCGCCGCCAGCACCGGAGAGAACAGCGTCGGCACGAAACTGCCCAGCAGCGGCACGAACAGGCTCAGCAGACTTATGCCCAGAATCACCAGGAAAAACACCAACACGGCCAGGCACCAAAGCGCCCAGTTGGCCGCCACCAGCGACCAGGCACGCTTCCACCACAGCCAGCCGTGCGACATCGGACGACGGCGGGCTATGCCCACCGTCACTTCGCCGGGAAGCGGCGTTTCCAGCAGCTCCGCCGTGGGCCCCTGGTAGGGGTTATTCGACTCCATGCTCCGCACCATCATCGGCGCTGGTGAGCACCTGCCGGAACGACACATAGTAGGCGGCGGCGAGCATCGGCATCACGAACAACCAGCCCAGCAACACCGGAATCGCACCCAGCATCACGATCACCATTGCCACCAGGCCGTAAATAATCATCGGCAGCAGGTTTTTGATGCAGGCTTTGAAGCTGACTTTCATGGCGCCGCCAAGACCCATGCCACCCAGCATGATCAACGGCACCGAGAAGTAGAACAGGAACATCACCAAAGTGAATACGATCAGGAACAGCGGCACCATAATTATCATCATCGCGCCCATACCGCTGCTCATCGCCTGCGGGTCCATGGATTGGAAGGACATGGAGCCCAGACCCATGGAGACCGCCATAATGCCGCCGATCACCAGCATCGCGCCCAGGTAGATGCCGATCTGCACCAACGCCAACAACAACAACGGTCCGGTGCGCTCGGAGAAGCCGGCGAACAGGTCGCTGAATTCCGACCGTCCACTGGTATCAATACGGTGGAACAGCTTCACCAGACCCGCGTACAGCAAGGTGGTGATGAAAGGTTGGGCCAGAGGCCCCAGGAACGGAATCAATTGCAGCCCCATGGTGATCACCATGACCAACACCAGCGCGCCGATTACCACCCCCCAATGGCCACTCAGCATCTTCATGCCTTCGCCGAGCCAGCCCAGCGCTTGTCCGACGGTAATTTTATGCGGGCCGTCCAGCTTAAAGGTTCCGTCACCTTGCGGGCTCGCTACGTCCGTTTCCGGTCCTTGGTAAGGATTTACTTCCGTCATGGATACTCCCCTAGAGTCAAACGAGTTAAGAAAAAATAAAAATGGAGGCGAAACCAGCATCGCCAGCGCGGTCAGGCCCCGGCGATCTTCATGGGACTCAGCAACAAGGAACCGCACGCGATGTTGCCGCGACGGTCCACGTCCGTACCACTGCCCTGAATGCCGGCGAACATTTCCCCCAGATTTCCGGCAATAGTAAACTCCTGAAGCGGCTGACGTATGACACCGTTCTCAATCCAGAAACCCGAAGCGCCCCGAGAATAGTCTCCGGTCACCAAATTGACGCCCTGCCCCATCACCTCGGTGACCAGGATGCCGCGATCGATACGCCGCAACAACGCCGCGAAATCCTCACCGGTATTGGAAATCGACAGGTTATGGATTCCGCTGCCATTGCCGGTGGGCGTCATGTCCAACCGCCGGGCCGCGTACAGCCCCAGCGAATAGCCGCGCAACACACCGTCTTCGACAAACGCCTGATTCCGGGTCGGCAAGCCGTCGCCGTCGAACGGTGCCGAGCCGTTGGCGCCGGGCAGCAGCGGCTGCTCGCGGATATCCATGCCGGCGGGAAACAGACGCTCGCCGAGTCGGTCACGGAGAAAAGAGGCGCGCCGGTACAAGGCGCCGCCGCTGATCGCGGAAATAAAATGCCCCAACAAACCGGCGGCGATCTCCGGGGCCAGCAGCACTGGCAGTTCAGCGGTCTCCGGAATCCCCGCGCCGAGCCGCGCCAGAGTGCGCTCACGGGCCCGTTCGCCGACCTGCTCGGCACTCGCCAGCCGGTCGGGATGGCGACCGCCGTCGTACCAGAAATCGCGCTGCATGCCCTGATCGTCCTCGGCCACCACCGCGCAACCCCGGGAATGGAAGGTGCCGGCGTAGCCTTGCAAGAACCCGGCGCTGGTGCCCAGAACCCGCAGACTGCTGCCAGTGCTCACCGAAGCACCTTCGGAATTGACGATGCGCGCATCGTCGCGGGCCACGTTCTCGCAACGCAGGGCCTCATCAATGGCCTGCTCGGTGCTGAGCGCCCAAGGATGATACAAATCCAGATCCGGCACTTCCTTGGCCAGTTGGTCCGGCCTGGCGATACCGGCGTAGTGGTCCTCTTCGGTATGGCGGGCGATGGCGCAGGCGGCGGCCACCGCGTCGCGCAAGCTTTCCGGGCTATCGTCCGAGGTGGAGGCCTGCCCCTTGCGCTGACCGAAGAACACCGTCACCGCCACTCCCCGGTCGCGATGAAACTCCACCGTCTCCACCTCGCCCAGACGCACGTCCACGGACAATCCCTGGGCCAGACTCAACTGCGCTTCGGCGGCGCTGGCACCTTGCCGCTTGGCCTCTTCGAGCACCTGTGCCACGGTGTCGCGGGCAGTGCCCAGATGCTGTGGACCGAGATTCGCTGTCACGCTGGCGTTTTCGGACATAAAATACGTTTTCCATTCAATGCATTAGTGGAAGCGCTGCTTCCCGGGACTCATGACCGAGTATAACGATACCCCCGCCAGCAAAACACGCCGCAAGCAAGACATGCAGGCACTCCAGGAAGTAGGCCTCACGTTGATGAGCCTGAAACCGGAGCAGCGCGCCCGTCTGCCGCTCACCGACAGCCTCAACCAGGCGCTGGACGAAGCGCGGCGCATCACCAACGTGGACGCACGCCGCCGCCATGCGCTGTTCGTCGGCAGATTGATTCACGACGCCGACAGCGACGCCATCGTCAGCGCCGTGGAAGCCCTGCAAAACCCGCTGCGCCAGCAGCGTCTGCAGCACTGGACCGAACAGGTCGCCGCCTGCGGCGCCGCCAAGGACGCCGAGGCCGTGCTGCAACAGATTCTGGACGAGTACCCGCAAGGCGACCGCCAGGCGCTGCGCAACCAGGCCCGCAACCTGGTTAAGACCCGCCCGGCGGACCCGGACACCGCCGACGCCGACCAGCGCGCCCGCTTCAAGCGCGAGCGCAAACGCTTTCAGAGCCTGCTCAACGAGATGGAAAAGAACGCCCCGCTGTACTAATTGTGGGAGCGGGCCTTGCCCGCGAAAGGGAGCGAAGCTCCCGGCAACGGTTGCCCACAATCCGAGCTAGCCGAGCGGCGGCATGAATTGGGCGAGACGGGACGAGGTCTGGCGCAGGTTCTCGCACAGCAACCGGGCGATATTCTCCATCAGCACGGCGGCGGCTCGCGGAGCGCGGCGGCGCAGTTGTTCAAAGCCTTTTCGGGTGAGCACCACCAGGGTGGTGTCTTCGGCGGCACGCACGGTGGCGGAGCGCGGCTGGTGGTCCACCAGCGCCATCTCCCCCAGCGAATCACCGGGATTCAAGTGCGCGATCACGGCGTCCTCTTCGGACGCGTTCTGGGCCTTGAGAATGTCCAGCCGGCCTCGCACCACGAAGCAAAGGAAATCGCTGTGGTCGCCCTCCCGGCACACCGTATCGCCGGCTGCGGCGCGGTTCACGAACACCAGCTTCTCGGCCACCGCCAGTTCGCGCGCCTCCAGACCGTCGAACAGGCGCATCCGCGCCAGCACTTCGGCTACCTGAACAGGCACTACGCAGTGCCGCCCACGGTCAGCGCATCGACCCGCAAGGTCGGCTGGCCGACACCCACCGGTACTGACTGGCCGTCCTTACCGCACACGCCGATGCCTGAATCCAAAGCCAGATCGTTACCGACCATGGAGATCCGGTTCATCACTTCCGCTCCGCTGCCGATCAGGGTGGCGCCCTTCACCGGGCAGACGATCTTGCCCTTCTCCACCAGGTAGGCCTCGCTGGTGGAAAACACGAAGCGCCCGGACGTGATATCCACCTGGCCGCCACCGAAGTTCACCGCGTAGATACCCCGGTCGAGGCTGGCGAGAATCTCTTCCGGGTCGGATTCGCCGGGCAGCATGTAGGTGTTGGTCATGCGCGGCATGGGCAGGTGGGCGTAGGATTCGCGGCGGCCGTTGCCGGTGGGCGCCACGCCCATCAAGCGGGCGTTGGTTTTGTCCTGCATGTGGCCGACCAGCTTGCCGTTTTCGATCAGGGTGTTGTAGCCGCTCGGCGTGCCTTCATCGTCCACGGTCAGGGAGCCGCGGCGGTCCGGCAACGTGCCGTCGTCAACCACGGTGCAGAGACTGGAAGCCACCTGCTCGCCCATCATCTTGGCGAACATGGAGGTGCCCTTGCGATTGAAGTCGCCTTCCAGACCGTGCCCCACCGCCTCGTGCAGCAGCACGCCGGGCCAGCCCGGGCCCAGCACCACCGGCATGGTGCCCGCCGGCGCCGGTTCCGCGTCCAGATTGAGCAGCGCCTGGCGCACCGCGTCCCGGGTCCAGGTCTCCAGGCGACCGTCTTGTTGCAGCCAGTCGTAGGCGACGCGACCGCCGCCGCCGGCACTGCCGCGCTCACGACGATCGCCGCGCTCGGCGATCACGGAAATATTAAAGCGGATCAGCGGGCGTACGTCCGCCGCCAACGTACCGTCGGTGGCCGCCACCAGCACCACGTCCTGTTCGCCGCTGAGGCTGACGGTGACTTCCTTCACCGCCGGGTCCAGGGAACGGGCCAGACGGTCCATGTCCTGCAGCAACGCCACTTTCATCTCGCTGCTCCAGCCCGGCAGCGGATCCAACGCCGGGTAACGAGCGGGCATGGTCTGAGCCGCGCCGATGCGCACCGCTTTGTCCGCGCCTTGGCGGCCAATCGCGGCGGCGGCGCTGCCCGCCTGGGTGAGCGCGTCCAGGGAGATATCGTCGCTGTAGGCGAAACCGGTTTTATCACCGCTCACCAGACGCACCCCGGCACCCCGCTCCAAATTAAAACTGGCGTCGCGAACCAGGCCGTCTTCCAGCACCCAGGCCTCATGACGGCTGTGCTGAAAATACACATCGGCGTAATCAGCGCGCCCGGCCAGCTTGCCGCCGAGCAGGCTTTGCAGTTGGTCGGTGCCGAGCTGGGCGGGCGCCAGCAGAATATCGGAGGCCAGAGAAAGCCGTTCGCTGTCGGAAGTCCGTTCACTCTCAGAGGTCATAAGGACCGCTCACCTTGAATCGTTGATGGGTATGCACCGGCAGGCCGGAGCGTACTTGATCGAGCACCGCCGGGTCCACGGCGCCGAATACCACGCCGGGCCGGTCCGCCTGGTCACCGTCGGCCTCCGCCACCACCTGCCCCCAGGGATCGACCAACATGGAATGACCGAAGCTGGCGCGGGCTTCACTGTGGCGGCCGCACTGGTTGGCGCCCAATACATAGCAGCCGTTTTGTACCGCGCAGGCACGCAGCAACAGACGCCAGTGGGCGGCGCCCGTGGTGGCGGTGAAAGCGCTGGGATAAACAATCAGTTCGGCGCCGCGATCGGCCAGCACCCGGGCATGGAGCGGAAAGCGCAGGTCGTAACAGATCGCCATGCCGACGTGCAGGCCCGCCACCGGCGCCACCACCGACTGATCGCCGGCTTCGAACACATCCGATTCACGGTAGCGCCCCTGGCGGTCGCTGACATCGGCGTCGAACAAATGCAGCTTGTCATAGAGGGCGGTGATCTCGCCATCCGGAGCGGCCAGCACACTGCGCGTGCGCACCCGCGGCGACGGCACCGGGTCGCCGCCGGGCCGGGTCAGTGACGGCAGGCTGCCGCCGATCACCCACATGTCCAACGCTCTGGCCTGCTCGATCAGCCAGGCGCAGATCGCCGGATAACGCTCGCCAAGGGCACGGTAATCGACGCCGTAGCCAGCGAAATTCTCCGGCAGCACCGCCAGCCGGGCACCGCCCTCAGCGGCCCGCGCCAGCCCGCCGGCGGCGGCACGCAAGTTGGCATCGGTGTCCGCGCCGCTGGTCATCTGCACGGCGGCCACGGCGACATGGCGGTTATTCAAGAAAGCCCTCCGTTTCCTTCACCTTGGGGTCCTGCCAGGGGCCGGACACCTGATATTCCATGGTAGTGGTTTTATCCAGCTTATCACCCCAAAGCCGCTCCACGACAAAGATCCCGGCGCACACCGCCGGGCCGGCCAGGCAACCCGCGTAGAGATTACTGGAGAGCGGCAACGTCATCGCCACCTCCTGGTTCAGGGTGCGCGCCGCCAGATCCGCCTTGCCGTTGACCTCGAACGCCGCCGAGGGAGACTGGATCGACAGCTCCCGAGTCGTCAGAGTGGCGCCGTCGAAGCGGAAATCGCCCTTGATGGAATCGCAGCTCAGCCCTTCCTGATACAGATCCGAGAAATCCAGACGCAGCCGGCGCTGAAGATTGGCCACGTTGAGTACTCCCAGGACCCGCAACACGGAGGTACGTTTTTCCGGATCGGGAATCAGGCATTCGCCGATGTCGAGCTGCAAATCGCCGTTCAAGGCCAGATAATCCGGGCTTAGCGGCCAGTCCGGCCAAGCCAGATCAAGCGTCGCACGGGCGTCATCGCTTTCCAACAGGACCGGCAGCCCCCAGGCGGTGAAGGTGTCCTTCAAATCTTGCGAGGCAACACTGCCCTGGTAACGCGTACGCTGCTCGCCCGCTTCGGTTTCAGTCCAGGTCAGCGTGCCGTCGAAATCGGCGCCACGCCACTGGCCGCGCAATGCCTCGGCACGGGCGCCCTGTTCCAGTGGCCGAATCCGGGTGGACCAGTCGCCGAGCACGTCTCCCCCGATACGGGCGTCATGGAGCGTCACGTCCATCACGGGAATCCGGGTCGGCGATAGCGGCGGCGCCTTAGCGGTGCCGTCACCGTCTTCCTGACCGCCGTCGAGCGGATTGTCCGGCAGGCGCAGCCGGCTGATGTTCAGGGTCAACGGTTGCTCACCCCGCGCCTGGTAGTTTTCCGGCAGAAGCAACGTACCGGCCAGCGCCGGCGCAGCCATATTCAGTTCCCAGCCACCCTGTTTCGGAGCGGCCGCAAAACGCGCCTCGGTGAGTGCCAGGCCGAACAAGTCCAGGTCCGCCACCGTCACCGCCACCCGTTGGATCAGCGACGCCCCGACCGGTCCACCGCCGCCTTGACCGGCGGTACCGCCCAGCCCCTGGATAAAGTCCAGCCACTGGGTGGCGGCGGCACGTTCGGCGCGCCCTTCGATTACCAGCCCTTGCTCGGGCATCGGCGGCGGCGTCAGGCCACCCAGGCCCAGAGTACCGGCGAAGTCGCCGCTGGTGCGGAACCGACCTTGCGCCACGTTGCCGTAAGTCACGCTCAGGTTCTGTCCCTGGCCGGCGCGCCACACCAGCTTGCTGCCGCGAATCGTCGCGGCGCTCTTACCCAAGGGGGCGGGAGCGTCCACTTTGACGCCTTTAAGCGTGGAGCGCGCCTCCAGGCGCAGAGGCATGCCCCGCCAGGGCATGCCGAGGTCCAGTTCCACCGGTAGTTGTCCGGATACCGGCATCGGCCAGTCGATATCCAGCCAGTCCCGCAATCGGGCCACCGGCACGCTGCCGGCAAGCTGCATTTGGCTGTCAGGCCCCCGGGTCAGCCACGAGCCGGTAAAGCGCCCCCCCAGGGCCTTGCCTTCCAACCGCGACATGTTCATGCCCTGACGCAAGTGGAAATAAACCGGCGCGGTCACCTCGGTGACGCTCAAGTCCAGGGCCTGGTTGGCCAGAGTCACGCCCTCGCCACGACCGTCGACGATCACCATCGGCTCGGGGCCGTCTTTCACCAACGGCATATCCAGCAGCAGGTGGCCGCCAACCCGCCCGTCACGAAACCGCCAATCGCGCAGTTGGTCCGGTAATTGTGCGGCCAGCGGCGTGTCCTGGAACAACTGGTCGAGGTCCGTCGCCGGGCCGTCCACCTGACCCTGGATAATCAGGTGCCGCTGCGAACGGTCCACCTCCGGCAAATCCACCGTGACATCACGCAGCTCGGTGTCGAACAACCGGCCCCGGGCGGCCTGGCCGGTAAGCTGCCGGCCGTCGATCAGCACATCCGCCTGAATGCCGGTGGCCATCGGCCAATCCGGCAAGAACGACAGGCTCACATCATGACCCTGAAAGCGCATTTGGAAGGTACGGTCCTGCTGCCGGTCCGGGTCGATTTTCAGTGGCCCGCGGTACAGGAACCCGCCCTGGTCGAGGTGCCCGCCGTGAAACGCCTGCGCCAGCCAGTCGCCAAGCGAGTCCGGCAGTTTTTGCAGCGGTGTGTAGTGCGCGGCCCGGGCGGCGTTGCCGTCACGGAGATCGGCGATCAAGCGCAGCTCCGGCACCGGCAGCCCCTCGCCGCCTTCGACGCGGAACATGGCGAGACCGCGAGCATCGGCGTTGGCCGCCATCAACGTGCCGGTTTCCACCGACCAGCGTCCGCCACCACTGTGCCAGCGTAGCAACCCGTTAAAACGGGCGCTCAAAGGATGGTCGTAGAGACGCGGCACGGTCAGTTGCAAGGGGTCACCGTTAACGCGGGCCACGCCGTCCTCCGGGCTACCGGCGACCCAACCGTTCAGGCCGCTGGTGCCGGGCACGCGATCCAGGGCGTCGGCGGCCAGTCCGGCGAAACGGGCCTGGATTGAGCCCACATGGCCATCCACACCGGCCAGGTAGAGCTGCTCCAGCACGCCCCGGGGCTGATGTTCGCGCAAACGCTCACGGATCGTGCCCAACCCTTCGGGTAACGCGAACGGCCACTGGGATAACTGCCGCCCAAGGGCGTGAATCGCCAAGTCCTCGCCATGCAAACGCCAGTGCATGCCATCGTCCTGCGAACGCCAGCTCAAGGCCATGGGTCCGGGCGCCACGGCACCGGCCGGCGTCCGCCCACTGAGCGCCGTCACCGATAACTGACCGTCACCGTTGGGCGCCCGTCGCAACTGAGCATCCAGGTTCAGATCGGTAAACGACCAGGGCTGGTCACCGTCGGTGAGCGTGGCGGCAGGCGCCCCCAGCCGCAGTTGGGCGGATCGCACCTGCCCATCGCTGATTTGGCTCCAGGCGCGCACCCGACCGTCCAGGCGAGCCAGATCGAGCGGCCAGTCCCGGCCTTCGGGCAACCATTCGTGCAGACGCTCGCCGTTCACATCCAGATAGCCCTGGGCATCAAGCTGTCCCAGGCTGAGCGGGTCGCCCTCCACGCGCAGGCGGGCATCCACGGAAAACGGCCGGTCACGGGCTTCCACCCGCAGGGAAAGCGCGTGGGCGTGGCCGGAATTGTCCAGCGCCAGCGTCAAGGAGGACGCCGCCAACGGCGGCAGACCGGGCCAGTCCAAAGAGAAACGGGCGTCCTCCACCAGGATCTGCTCTTGCCGATAGAGGGCACGCAGACTGTCGGCCAGATCGCCCTGTTCGCGGTCCTGCAATACTTCCAGGCCGCGCAGGCGGATGCCGCCGTCCTCGCCACGCACCAGATGCACGTCCACGCCCTTGATGCGCAGTTCCCTTAAATACAGGGTCCGGTGCAACAGGGTCGGCAACACCGCCACACTCACCGACACTTCGTCCAGACGCAAGGAGGGTTCGCCCTCAGCGTGGGGCAACGTCAAGCCGCGCACCTGAAAACGCGGGGTGAGACCGTCCATGCTGCCGTCGAGCTGCTCGATCACAATCGCAAAGCCCAGGTGCTCCTCGATCGCCGCTTCCAATTCTTGGCGGTAATCGGGCACCAACAGCATTAATTGGCGGGCCACTACGACGTAGGCCGCCAGCAACAGCACCGGAATCGCCACCAGCCACCAAAGCCGGCCACGCAGGAGGGACTTCCAGCGAGCGCTTGTGTTTTTCACCGCGGCCTCAATTGATCAACAGGACTGCCAATAGGGCACGCCGGCCCATTCCAGGAGCGGCACCGTCTCTTCCAGGGGCAAGCCGACCACTCCACTGTAGCTGCCGCTCAGCGACACAACCAGCGCCGCGCCCAGCCCCTGGATGCCGTAGGCACCGGCTTTGTCACGACCTTCGCCGGTGGCCACGTAGGCACGTAAGCGCTCGTCCGCCAACGGGCGCAGCCGCACCCTGGTGTCGGACAGCGCCAGGCGCCGTTGATCACCGGCGATCAAGCAGACCGCTGAGATCACCCGATGTTCCCGCCCCTGGAGGTCACGCAACATGGACAAGGCCTGTTCGTCGTCGCCGGGTTTGCCGAGAATCTGACCGCCGGGGTGCCGGCCACCGGAGTGCCGGCCACCGGAGTGCCGGCCACCGGAGTGCCGGTCGTCGAGTACCACGGCGGTATCAGCGCCGAGCACCGGCTCCGAACCGGGTGCGGCGGCACGCCCGGCGGCCGCTTTCTCGGCGGCCATGCGGGTAACGTACTGTTGCGGAGACTCATTGATAACAGGTGTTTCGTCGATATCCGGCGCTTTGAGTACCGTGAAGGGCACGCCGATTTGCGCCAAGAGTTCCGCCCGCCGGGGCGAGCCGGATGCGAGGTAAAGCATGGAAGGCTCCTTGGTTCGGATAGCGCGACCGGAGACAAGGCCCGATCAACGCACCAGAAAGCGGTGTTGAGTCCAGCGCAGCGCGGTGCACATCGGCCGCCAGATCACCGCGCTGGCGGCAGCGGAATAGAGAATCGTGAACGGAGGATACAGCGTCCGGCCGACGGACTCCTGCACCAGGTAGGCGACCAGATTGGCGGAACCCACCAGTAGAAACACCACGGCGCTTTGCTGCAGCAACGGGAACACCCGCATGCGTTTGTACGCCGCCAGCATGAAATAGGCGCCGAAGGCGTAGGACAGCGCCCACTGGCCGAGTGTGGCGCCCACCAGCACGTCCAGGTAAAGCCCCACTAGAAACCCCCACAGCACACCGATCCGATGAGGCAGCGACAGCACCCAGTAGAGCAGCACCAGCAACATCCATTCCGGACGCACCCAGTCCAGCGTCTGATTGAGAGGCACCACCTCCAGCAACGCGGCAACCACGAAGGTCACCAGGATCACGCCGGTGCCGGCCGGCCGCTCGTTATTCATCATCGGGCAGCGTCTCCTGGGACGATCCGGCTTCGCCGGAGGGCGGTTCAGGGGCCATATCCGGCATCGATACCGGTTCCATGGACTGCACCAGCAGAACATGGCTGACCCGGTCCAGCCGGGCGGTGGGACGGGCTTCGATCTCCGCGAAGGCGGCGCCGGACTGATGGCTGACCCGGCTCACCCTGGCCACCGGATAACCGCGCGGATAAAGCTGCCCCAAACCGGTGGAGACCAGCAAATCCCCTTCGCGAATGTCGGCGGTGTCGGGCACATAGAGCAACCGCAGACGACTGCCCTGCCCGGTGCCGGCGAGGATCGCGCGCACACCGTTACGGTTCACCTGCACGCTCATGGCGTGACTGGCGTCGGTAATCAACAACACCCGTGCCGACAGCGGCCCGGCTTCCACCACCTGGCCGATCAGCCCCTGGGATTCCAGCACCGCCTGGCCCTGCAGCACGTCGTCTTGCCCGCCTTTGTTGATCACCAGCTCTTGGCGGTTGGGGTCCGGATCCACGCCGATGATCTCGGCTACCAGCACCGAAGCATCCAGATTGGCGGACGAGTTAAGCAGCTCACGCAGGCGCACGTTTTCGGCCTGCAATACCGCCAGTCGCTGGACCTTCTGTTCCAGGATCAACACTTGGCGTTCCAGGCGCTCGCGGGATTCCATCAGGTTGGAGCGGGTCTCGGAGAGGCGACCCAGCCAGCGTGCGGAATCCACCGGCAAGTGGGCCAGATAGTGCACCGGCGCGGTCAGATAACCGAAGCCGTAACGCACCGGCTCCACCCACTTACTGCGCTGGTCCAGCGCCATCAGAACGACGGCCAGGACCAGCGCGATCAGCAGGCGGTAGGTGGGGTTAGCGGAATACATCGCGGGCGGGTCCTGGGGCCTGTTGAAACAGACCCTTTAGCCGATGGCCAGCATGTCCAGACCCTGGGTATCCATCAACTCGAGGGCCTTGCCGCCGCCGCGAGCCACGCACGTCAGCGGGTCGTCGGCGATGATCACCGGCAGGCCGGTTTCCTCGGTGAGCAGGCGGTCGATGTCACGCAGCAGCGCGCCACCACCGGTCAGCACCAGACCACGCTCGGCGATGTCGCTGGCCAGTTCCGGCGGCGACGCCTCCAGGGCGTTCTTGACCGCGTTGACGATCACCGACAGGGGGTCCTTGAGCGCTTCCAGGATTTCCTCGGAATTAAGGGTGAACTGGCGCGGCACACCCTCGGCCAGATTACGGCCGCGCACGTCGATCTCGAGGATTTCGCCGCCCGGATAAGCGGTGCCGATTTCGTGCTTGATACGCTCGGCGGTGGATTCACCGATCAGAGAGCCGTATTCCTTGCGCACGAAGGCGACGATGGCTTCGTCAAAGCGGTCGCCACCGGTGCGCACCGATTCGGAGTACACCACGCCGTTCAGAGAGATCAGCGCGATTTCGGTGGTGCCGCCGCCGATATCCACGACCATGGAGCCGCGCGCCTCTTCCACCGGCAGGCCGGCGCCGATGGCCGCCGCCACCGGTTCTTCGATCAGATAGACGTCACGGGCACCCGCGCCGAAGGCGGAATCCTGAATCGCGCGCCGCTCCACCTGGGTGGATTTGCACGGCACGCACACCAGCACCCGGGGCGCCGGCGGGAAGAAGCCGGTGTCGTGCACCTTCTTGATGAAGTACTGCAGCATCTTCTCGGTGGCGGCCGTATCCGT